>Ga0210004_1000026_pt1 | contig 77785 bp, 74 predicted proteins | sample CryGey13umfilter_FD_185450 | JGI IMG/M metagenome (GOLD analysis project Ga0210004, IMG submission 185450) | Groundwater microbial communities from aquifer in Utah, USA - Crystal Geyser 4/8/14 3 um filter (SPAdes) (version 3) | ecosystem: Environmental > Aquatic > Deep subsurface > Groundwater...
TGTATATGCCTGCCATAGCGGCATTACGTTTTAATCCTGTGATTAAATGTTTTGCCCAAAGGCTCAAGCAAAATGGCGTCACAGGTAAGAAGATGGTGGTTGCTGTGATGCGTAAACTTATTCATATCGTGTTTGCTGTATTGAAGAGCGGCAAACCGTTTGATCGAGAATATGAGATTCGTGCTTGATTTTATAAATCAAACACGGTATCTGGTCAAAATTTGGGGGGTTTGGGGACAGACCCCGGGACAGACCCCAGATTTTGGGCTGTGGTTATTTTTTGCTGATGAAACTTTCTTCGCCTTTTAATAGGCGCTCGATATTACTTCTATGTCGCCAAAAGAGCATAATGGTCATTAAGGTGGTGATGGTTACCCAGGTCATTTGTGCGCCGCTTTCTGATGACGTTGCGGTGAGTAAATAGATGTAAAAAGGCGCTAATGCGGTTGCCACGAGTGCGGATAAGGATGAGACCTTTAATACCTTTGCCACAAATAACCAGGTGCCAGCAACCGCCAAACCGATTGGCAAGGACAAACCAAACATCACGCCCAACATGGTTGCCACCCCTTTTCCACCTTTAAACCCAAAAAACACCGGGTATAAATGCCCTAAAAAACTCGCCAAGCCGATTAAGATTACCCACAGTTCATCCGCGCCGAGTTGATTGGCTAATAACACCGGCACGAATCCTTTTAAAAGATCGCCTAATAGAGCTATGGCTGCGGGTTTACTGCCATAGAGACGTTTGACATTGGTGGCACCTGGATTGCCAGAGCCGGCTTGACGTGGATCGGCCAGCCCCATGAGTCGGCAAACAATAATCGCTGACGATAGCGAACCGAGTAAATAGGCGCCCAATAAAGCCAAGCCCCACTGTCCAAGCAGCATAAAATCCATGAAACACCTCTTTTGATTTTGATTTTCGATCGCTATTTTAACGAAGTCTGTGATAATATCGAAATCTTTCTATGCTGGACTTAAATAAATGGCAACAACACCCTGCAACAACCCCCTCTCGGATATTTTGTTTATTAAAGGATTACGCGTGGATACCCTTATCGGTATTTATGACTGGGAGAAACAGGCTGAACAGCCGTTAATTTTTGATATTGAATTGAGCACCTGCTTAACCCCTTCGGCGCAATCCGATGCGATTGATGATACGGTGAATTATAAAACGGTGAGTGATGACATTATTGAATGGGTTAAAGCAAGTCGATTTGAACTCATTGAAACTTTGGCGGAGCAGCTTTGCCAGCGCATTTTTGATCGCAACCCGAAAGTGAGCGAGATTGCCTTAACGCTCAATAAACCGCAGGCGGTGATTGCCGCTCAAGCCGTTGGCTTAAAAATTCGTCGTCGCCGCATAAACTAGCAGCCATTTCGCATCGAAGTATTGCGCATCAAACCTGTTCAAACTGACGACGTTTCTGCATTTGCGCCGCTTCCTTGATCAAAGGGATAATCTGCTCCATATAGACGCAGGCTTGATGTTCGGTGATTTGATCAAAATCCAAATAGTCTTGTTGAAATTGCTGACCATTTTGACGGGATAGATTTCGCATTACTTTATGAAATAGCCGTTCCCCATCTGCTAATCGAACCATTGTAACCAGTTGCTCCGGTTTCATTTTTGGCAAGATGGATTGCAAGACCAAATCATCCACCACAATCATTTTTGTGGCTAAGTTGCGATAGGTTTTAATTTTTCTTTGTAAGCTTTCGGTGCTACCACCCACAGCTTGAGATAAACGCTCACTAATCAGTTTTTGCAATGATTCAATGGCTTTTTCAGGTAATTCAAGGGTTACACCGCCAAACCCCAAAATTAAATGACCGTTTTCTTCTCTCTTGGCAGTAATTTCCATAAAACCCTCTAAATATAACGCTTATTTTCATCGTAAAATTCAATTTTGCCTTGTGCTTCAAGGTTGAACAAGGTTTCCACAATGCGTTTAATGGCTTCTTTTGCGACTTCGGTATCGGGCATCGCAGATTTTTCGAAATCTGATTTGAGCTGTCTCGCTAAAATCCCACCTGCATTTTTGATAAGGATATCGTTTAACGCTTTATCATTAGCGACCTGCATTAACCGCAATAAATCTTGATTATCAGATTCCAAGACCAGTAGCTGAACGCCGGTAGCATCCAGTTCTTTAATTTTTAACCCCATGGCAATATAACTTTGCAAAATGGAATGGGTTTCACCATGATCTAATGCAATCAAATGCTCAAGGGTAATATTAAGCAACTCGACCGAAAACCGATCTAGCTTAACCGTGACGAAGCCGATATGCACCAACCATTCATTCTCATGGTTTTTTTTAATTCCTAATTTCATCAAATCTTCCCTGAAAAACAATCGCTGTTTTCACTACAAGCAAAAACACGGCCAATAACTTCACCCTTTCTCTATTACAAGCTGTAATATAATACTCTAAAAAAACATAAACGCCGTTATCTCAACAGGGATAATTGCCATTTCCTCACACCGAACAAAACAGAATAGCCCATGAAACCCAGATTTACCCTACCCGACCCGCCTGAAGCTTTAAAACAGCGCAGCACAGAGCTCACTCGAAAAATTCGCCAGACTTTAAAACGCCACGGCTCACTGCCTTTTTCACGTTTTATGGAATTAGCACTTTACACGCCCGGGCTGGGTTATTATGCCAGTGGCCTCCCCAAAATTGGTGCCGATGGCGACTTTATCACCGCACCTGAAATCTCTCCCTTGTTCGCTCGCTGTTTGGCGCGTCAAGCTAGCCAAATACTCAGTAAATTAGAACAACCCAACGTGATTGAGTTCGGCGCCGGCAAAGGAACCTTAGCCAGAGATTTTTTACTGGCACTCGATGAAGCCAATCAGCCTTTGGAAACCTATTACATTATTGAACTCAGTGCCGATTTAAAACAAAAACAGGCCGAAACCTTGGCGCCGCTTCCCGAATCGTTACAGCAAAAAGTGGTTTGGCTTGACCAACTTCCACAAGAGCCCATTTCAGCGGTGATTATTGCCAACGAAGTATTGGATGCCATGCCCGTTGAAAAATTACGGCTAGAGGCAGAACAAACCCTGCGCGGCTTTGTTGTCTACAATGATGAAAAGCAAACGTTTGAATGGGATTATCACACCATTAGCGAACCGGATTTACAAAAAACCTGTAACCAAATCTTAAAACAAATTGGCACCCCGTCTCCACAGGGATATGAAACCGAAGTGAATGCCAATATTCACCCTTGGTTGCGCTCTATTGCTGACTTTTTACATCAAGGCGCATTACTCCTCATTGATTACGGTTATACGCGCCAAGAATACTATCAACCTGCACGCAAAATGGGGACGCTACGTTGTCATTATCAGCACCGCGCCCATAGTGACCCGTTTTTTTACCCAGGCCTGCAAGACATCACCGCCCATGTGGATTTCACCCAAGTGGCTGAAGCCGGGTTTGATGTTGGCTTTAAAATCGCAGGCTTCACCACCCAAGCGCATTTTTTAATGAGCAGTGGTATTTTAGAGCTGTCTGCCGAATTGTCAGACCCGGACAATATTGTCAGTTCACTCAAACTGGCTCAGCAGATTAAAACCCTAACGCTCCCCAATGAAATGGGCGAAAACTTTAAAGTGATTGCATTAACGAAAAATATTGATCTGCCATTAATGGGCTTTCAACTTCGCGACTTGCGTCATCAACTCTAATCACAAAACGACAAGGAAAGTTTGTTTATGGAACTGTTTCAAGCTGCCATTTTAGGCATTATTGAAGGGCTGACTGAATTTTTGCCGATTTCTTCAACCGGCCATTTAATCATTGCCAGTGACTGGCTGGGAGTGGAGGCCACTCAGCAAAACCAGGCCTTTGAAGTCATTATCCAAGTAGCAGCGATTCTCGCCATTTTTTCACATTATCAAGACAAATTTTCAAGCGAACACAGCCGACTTTGGGGTCATGTATTCATTGCATTCTTGCCGATTGCCGCCGTTGGGTTTTTACTTCAAAATCACATTAAAGCATTATTTACGGTTGAAACAGTGGCGTGGCTGTTTATTATTGGCGGGGTGATTTTCTTAATTATGGAAAAACTCTATGTACCGGGAAAACACCGCACGCATGACATGGAAGACCTCACTATCAAACAATCTTTCTGGATTGGGATTGCGCAAATGTTTGCCCTCATTCCAGGCACCAGCCGTGCCGGTGCATCGATTATTGGGGGGATGATAGTCGGACTGGATCGTAAAACCTCAGCCGAATTTTCGTTTTTATTGGCTTTACCGGTTTTATTAGCCGCATCCGGGCTTGATCTCCTCAAGCATTATGATCACTTTGCCAATACCAGTTGGATGCCGCTGATCGTCGGATTTATCACCGCTTTTATTTTTGCTTGGCTGACCATTAAACTGTTTTTAAAGTTTTTGGAAACCTTTACCTTTAATGTGTTTGGCATTTACCGTATCCTATTTGGCGTGAGTTTACTGATTTGGTTTACCTAGGACTCGAGCCTGATGAAACTCTATAACGCCCGGCAAAGCAAACAGCTTGACCAATGCGCACAGCGCCAACTTCCCGGCTTACTGCTGATGAAGCGTGCCGCCCTGTTTGCTTACAAAACCCTCAACCATATCGCTCCCAAAGCCAAGAAGCTTCTCGTCCTTGCAGGAACCGGAAATAATGGTGGAGATGGACTTATGTTAGCGCAATACGCACTGATTGAAGGCTACGAGGTGGACGTTACGATCCTAGGGAATCCTGATCAGATACAAGGAGATGCACAAACCGTCTGGCAAGAATGCCAAGCCTTAGGTTTAACGGCGAATCCTTTAACCATAAACACCCTCACCCAAGCAGACATTTTGGTTGATGCGGTATTAGGCATTGGCCTCAATAAACCTGTCACCAGAGAACTGGCACAGCAGTTTCAACTGATTAACTCAGTTCAAAAGCCGGTTTTAGCATTGGATATTCCCAGTGGGCTGAGTGCTGATACGGGTGCTGTGTTGGGCAGTGCCATTCAAGCCAGCCACACCTGCACCTTTATCACCCACAAACCCGGTTTATACACAGCTCAAGGCACAGATACCGTGGGTCAAATTCATTTCAGTAACCTGTTCATTGACTCAAGCTGTTTTGAAAAGCAAGCTTACATTGCCCAAAACCATAGCTTAAAATATTGGTTAAAAAAGCGTCATCCCTTGAAAGCCGCTGCCCATAAAGGCAGTCAAGGCACCCTACTGTTAATCGGTGGTAATCGCAATATGATGGGCGCCATTCAACTTGCGGGGATGGCGGCACTCAATAGCGGAGCAGGCCTGGTCAAAATTTTAACCAAACTAGAACATTGCCTCGCCATCACCCAAGCCCAACCGGAGCTGATGGTTTATGATGCCGATGCACCCCATCAACTGGCCTCTTTGCTTGAATCCATTAAAGCCATTGCAATAGGCCCCGGACTGGGTCAGGATGATTGGGCACAATATCTTTGGCAGCAAATTATGCCGGTTAATATCGCTAAGGTGGTCGATGCAGACGCACTGAACTTACTGGCAAAATCCCCTCAAAAGCGCAACGATTGGGTGTTAACCCCTCATCCGGGCGAGGCTGCCAGACTGCTCAACACCACAACCCAAACCATCCAGCGCGACCGCTTTGAAGCCATTCGTCAATTACAGCAAAAATATGGCGGCGTGATTGTACTCAAGGGCAATGGCACATTAATTTATGATGGTCAACAAATGGAACTGTGCACAGCCGGAAATGCCGGCATGGCGGTTGGCGGCATGGGAGATGTTTTAACGGGGACCCTTGCCAGCTTTATCGGCCAAGGCTTGTCATTATTTGATGCGGCTTGTTTAGGCGTTTATTGTCATGCCCATAGCGGAGATTTGCTGGCCAATCAAAAAAGCCAAGCGGGTATTTTACCGACGGATGTGATTGAAACCCTTAGCCAATTGTTAAAATATGGCGACTAAAAGTCGCCGCTAAGCGTCCAATGTCGGCAGAAAGGCTTTCAACGCATTCATCTGTGCAAACAGCTCCGCTTCATCTTCCGCCAAAACCGTAATATGCCCCAGCTTACGACCTGCCCTTTCGGCTTTATCATACAAATGCAAATGCGCCTTCGGCATTTTTAAAACCTCTTCAACCGGCCCGGTTTCTCCAATAATATTCACCATCGCAGCCAGCGGTTGGCGCGGCGAGGTATCGCCCAAAGGTAGCCCACTAATCGCACGCACATGATTTTCAAACTGACTGGTGTGCGCCCCTTCAATCGTCCAGTGACCGGAATTATGAACACGGGGGGCCATTTCATTGGCAACCAATCCGTCTAGGGTTTCAAAGAGTTCAAGTGTCAAAACGCCAACATGATCTAATGCATCCAACAGCACTGTCATATAAGACTCAGCCTGTGCCTGTATTTTCGGCATCATCTGGCGTGCAGGCGCAATGGTATAGCGTAAGATGCCCGCTTCATGAACATTTTGTACCAAAGGATAATAAACATGTTCGTTTTGCGCATTGCGCACCGCAATAATTGACAACTCTCGGCTAAACTCAATAAAGCCTTCTAAAATCAATTCTCGGCCACCAATTTCTTGCCAGGCCTGGGCAATTTGGCGGGTTTCTTTAATTAAAAACTGGCCTTTGCCATCATAGCCTTCCGTGGTGGTTTTCAGAACGGCCGGTAAACCTAATGCGTCCACTGCTTGAGTGAGCGACGCTAAGGAATCGACAATTTGATAAGGCGCACAAGGAATCGATAATTGGTCAAATAAGGCTTTTTCACGTCCACGATGCTGTGCATAAAATAAAGATTTTTCTGCCGGATAAACAGGCGTGGTTTTCGCCATTTCTCGCACCCATGCCACAGAGGTATTTTCGCTTTCATAGGTCACGACATCGGCAAACGCTTCTAGCGCCTTAACGGCATTTTGATCCTCTGCTGAGGCGGCTAAGATACATTTGCCAAGCGCAGCAGCCGGTTCTTGTTCAGATTGCGCTAAAAATGCGAATTGCTGACCGAGTGGATAACCTGCTATTGCCAACATACGGCCAAGCTGACCCGCGCCCAACACCCCAATTTTATGCGTAATCGATGTCATAGAGCCTTCCATTCAAAAGGGTTATTAAGATTCATTTCTAGGATCACCTTGCACCAAAACCGACAGGGTTTGTTGCTGGCGGAACGCCTGCAAAGCGGCTTTGACTTGCGGCGCATGATTGGCAATAATTTGTGCGGCCAAAATACCGGCATTTTTTGCGCCCGCTTCGCCAATCGCCAAAGTACCAACCGGAATCCCGCCCGGCATTTGCACAATCGATAACAAGGAGTCTTTTCCACTGAGCGCGCGTGACTGAATCGGCACGCCCAATACCGGCACCAGTGTTTTGGCAGCGACCATTCCGGGTAAATGCGCGGCACCACCGGCGCCCGCAATAATCACCTGCAAACCCCGTGATTCAGCGGTTTCAGCATATTCAAACATCAAGTCCGGCGTACGGTGTGCCGACACCACCTGCACTTCATGAGCAACACCGAATTGTTCAAGCATTTCCACAGCCTTTTGCATGGTCGGCCAGTCGGATGTTGACCCCATAATGACGCCGACTAAAGGCGCCGGAGTGGTTAGCGTATTGACAGAAGCCATTATCTGTACCTGTTTTGAAAAAAACCGTTAATTTTACAGGAGTTAGAATCTTTTGCAACTAAATCAACTAGATTGATTAAAACAGCCAAGCAATCGGATTTCATGCAACCTATAGAAGGTGACTAAGAAGGTTACGGCTCAGGGGGAAGTTTTCGCGAATCAACCAAATAATAAGTATTCCCGCCTTGCCGTTTGGCACCTTTTTTGGCTTGAGTCGCTAAAGAAGCTAATCGTTGAGTATGTTTAAACAAATTGGTATCGACCAGCAATACGCCTAACGACAAAGTCATCATCGGAAAAAATCGCTTATTGCCTTCTCGGTCTTCTGCAAAAATGCCACCTTGCTGACGATCTTCTTCGGCATAAAAAGGGGCTATGACGACGGCAAATTTTTTTAAAATCGTTTCACAAACTGATTGGTATTCCAGCGTTTCTAAAACCACCACAAAATCATCCCCCCCAATATGGCCGATAAACCCCAGAGTATCATTTAATGATGACTTTAAAACCTGGGCAATCACACTAATTACTTGGTCCCCCTGCTCAAAACTATAATAATCGTTATAGGCCTTAAAATGATCAACATCTACATAAATCACTGTAAAAAATTTCTTGCGCTCCAAATACATCTGCAAAGTTTGTTGTATCGGCACATTGCCCGGCAACCCAGAAAGCGGATTGGCATATTGCGCACTGCGCACTTTTAAATCGGTCATCATTTCCAGTAGCGCCATAAAGGAACCGCACCCTAGATAAACCCCCTCTTTGACCACAATAAATGCGCCCTTGCCATAAGAGGCATCCCGGGTGATTTCTCGACTGGCTTCAACCAAAGACGTTCTTGCTTCAAAGATAAACGGCGCTCTATCCATGACCTTACTGATTTGTTTTCGGCTATGTAATTCTCGGCCAAATTGACTGGCCAATAAATCCATTAATTCTCGACGCCATACCATCCCCAATACTTGGCCTTTTTCAACAATCGGAATACACGTTCGCTTGGGATGATGTAAAAAAACCTCAGCCATTTCATTAACCCGTGTGGTTAACGGCATTGAAAATAACGGTTCGGATAAACAGGCAATAGATTCCTCTTCAATCAAAGCCACCTGAAGTGAGTCCTTCCATTGATAGTCTAAAACGCTATCAATGATGGGCGATGGCCGCTTTAGCAGATACCCTTGAACATAATCGACCCCCAGTTTTTCTAAAATGCGTAATTCCGATTCGGTTTCGATGCCTTCGGCAATCACCTTGGTGCCTAAGCTTTTGGCCAAGGTCAAAATCGTTTCCATAAAGCGATATTTATCCGCTTGTTTGTCGATTTCGGTGACAAAATGCTTATCAATTTTGACATAATCGGGTTTGACCTCCGACCATAATTTCAAACCGTTGTAACCTGATCCCAGGTCATCAATGGCAACCTTAAACCCCATCTGACGATAATATTCAATCGCCATTAAAAACTGCGTACTATCTTCTACTGGCTGTAATTCGGTAATTTCAATAACCACCTGTTGCGGATCCACATCAAACTCTTTCAAACAAGCAAGGGTTAGCCCAGAAGGATGATCTTGAGTTAAAATCGAGCTTACTGAAACATTTAGAAATAGATGGGGGGTCATTTTATCGGTGGGCACCGCCTGCTTAAAACTTTTGATAGCGACTCGTCTCGCCATCAAGTCCATTGACAACAAACAGTTTTGCTCATTGGCAAAGTTAAACAGATTCATAGGCGAAAACAAAGGCGTATTCATTGGCCCTCGCGTTAAAGCTTCAACCGCAAACACTTTTTTGGTTTTTAAACTCACAATCGGCTGAAAATAAGTATGAATCGATTCTTCTTCAAAAATCTGTTTTAATTCAAACCCTAACGGAGACTGTGTTAAATGCTTCAATTGTGCATTCGATAAGTATTTCATATAAGGGCAAGACTCCATTCCAATCAAGCACTGCTTGACGCTAACGTCAATCGACTAAAATAGTCCATTAAACTAAAACGCAAGACACAGGACTTATCATTTTAGCCAGCCCCCATTGACCTCGAATGACAAATAAATGAAGCCTTGGTTACACCTCAATCACAGTCTTGATAAAAAAAACTTGCATCCCCTATCATTTTTATTCACAATACACCTCATGCGCCGATTTGATTCTACAGCTTGCGGGCGCTTTAAAAATACGGCTAAAGCGAGGAAGTCCTACACTCTCCCTCCAAATGCCGTTTCCAAGAAAACTTTTTACATTCAAATCATCACTGATTGAATACATACTTGAGGAACACGCTTTATGACAACCACTGTATTTACCTCGGAATCCGTTTCAGAAGGTCATCCGGATAAAATTGCTGATCAAATCTCTGATGCCATGCTGGATGCGATCTTAAAACAAGACCCTAAAGCCCGTGTGGCCTGTGAGACCTTTGTTAAAACCGGCATGGTGATGCTGGGCGGTGAAATCACCACCAATGCCTGGGTTGATCAAGAAGCGTTAGTTCGTAAAGTGGTCACCGATATTGGCTACAATCATGGCGATCTAGGATTTGATGGTGCCACTTGTGCGGTGTTAAGTTCGATTGGCAAACAATCGCCTGAAATCGCTCAAGGCGTTGATGAAACTGAAAATCACCAACAAGGTGCGGGCGATCAGGGTCTCATGTTTGGTTATGCGTCCAATGAAACCTCCGTGCTGATGCCTGCACCCATTTTTTATGCGCACCGACTTATGGAGAAGCAAGCTGAGTTGCGTCATTCCAAGGCCTTGGACTGGTTGAGACCCGATGCCAAAAGCCAAGTCACCTTGCGTTATAAAAATGGCCAACCCGTTGCCATTGATGCAGTGGTCATTTCCACCCAACATAACCCTGATGTAAACAATAAAACCCTGCATGAAGCAGTGATGGAAGAAATCATTAAGCCGATCTTACCGGCTGAGTGGTTGCATGCCGGCACCCAATATCACATCAATCCAACCGGAAAATTTGTGATTGGTGGGCCAGTGGGTGATGCAGGCTTAACGGGGCGTAAAATTATTGTCGATACCTATGGCGGCATGGCACGTCATGGCGGTGGCGCTTTTTCGGGTAAAGATCCTTCTAAAGTCGATCGTTCAGCCGCCTATGCGGGACGCTATGTCGCAAAAAATATCGTTGCTGCAGGCTTGGCCGACAAATGTGAAATTCAGATTTCCTATGCGATTGGGGTGGCAGAACCGACCTCAATCAGTTTAGAAACTTTTGGCACCGAAAAGGTCGCTTTAAGCACTATTGAGGCTTTGGTTCGTGAACATTTTGACTTGCGCCCGAAAGGTTTGATTGCCATGCTCGATTTGGTTCGCCCGATTTATCAAGCAACAGCGGCTTATGGTCATTTTGGACGAGAAAAACCTGAATTCACTTGGGAAAATACCGATAAGGCTGCTCAATTGAAATTGGACGCAGGTTTATAATCCTTGCAAAATAGATTAAAAACACCCAGGCCTGGGTGTTTTTAATCGTTTACGGTGACAAAAGGAAGCATTATGCATTCGCAACAAAAATACCTTCAAAACCTGAGTTTAGAATTTTTTCCACCCCGCACCGATGTCGGCATGGAAAAACTCAAAACCGTCATCGAATCACTCAAAGTCATTCAGCCTCACTATATGTCGGTGACCTATGGTGCGGGCGGCACCACTCAAGCGCGCACCATTGAAACGGTTGACTATATTCAAACCCAAACGGAATTTGATGCCGCACCACATTTAACCTGTATTGGCGCCACCGCTGAAAGCGTGTGTGCATTGCTCGATACCTATTCGAAGATGGGGATTCAACGCATCGTGGCTCTTCGGGGCGACCTCCCTTCAGGCATGATGGATCCGGGTGAATTTAAGTACGCCAGTGATCTCATCGCCTTTATTCGCCAAGAACGCGGTGATCAATTCCATTTAGAAGTCGCCGCTTATCCCGAAACCCATCCGCAAGCGCGCAATTGCGACATTGGCATTAAATGGTTTAAACATAAAATTGCACAAGGCGCAGATTCGGCCATTACTCAATATTTTTACAATGTTGATAGTTATCTGTACTTTATTGATAACTGTGAACGCTCAGGGATTGATTTACCGATAGTGCCGGGCATTATGCCCATTACCAATTATGAAAACCTCATTCGCTTTTCAGAAGGCTGTGGTGCTGAAGTGCCGCGTTGGTTAAAGTGTCGCCTAGAAAGTTATGGCGATGATACCGAAAGCCTCAAAGCGTTTGGACAAGAAGTGGTCACTGAAATGTGCCAGCGGTTACTGGATGCGGGTGCGCCTGGGCTGCATTTTTACAGCATGAACCAAGCTGAACCGACCACCGGCATTGTCCAAGCATTGACGTTTAAATCGCCCTTAGAATAACGGCTCATTCAATTATGCGAATCCCCCGCTTCTATCTGCCCGCCGCCTACTCAGTGGGCGCTAGGCTGAACCTGGATAAAACACAAGTGCACTATGCGCTTAATGTATTGCGTCTCAAGCATCAACGCCCCGTTGAACTCTTTGATGGTCACGGCAACCAAGCACAAGCCGTCCTTCAAGTCATTGATCGTCGCCATGCTGAAGTTGAAATCACCGCGGTCGAAAAGATCAGTCGTGAATCGCCGCTTTATACCGTGTTATTACAAGGTATCTCCAAAGGCGACCGCATGGACTTCACCATTCAGAAAGCGACTGAACTGGGGGTCACTGCGATTCAACCGCTCTTTACCGAACATTGTGATGTCAAACTCCCCACCGAAAAACAGCTCAAACGCCAACAGCAATGGCAAGACATTGCCATATCAGCCTGTGAGCAGTCTTATCGCAACCATCTTCCCAAAATTTTATCGCCAATGACCTTTGCCGATTGGCTCGCCAGCACTGAAAAAGTGCAAGGCCTGGTGTTAAATCCAACCGCCCCCTTGCGCCTTAAACAACTCTCACCGCCGTCCGATGCGCCTTTTGCCATTTTGATTGGCCCCGAAGGCGGACTCAGTGATCAGGAAGTCTCACGCGCTTGTGAAAAAGGACTGCAACCTGTGTGCTTAGGCCCTAGAATCTTGCGCACCGAAACCGCAGGCCTGGTGATTTTATCGGCGTTACAAACGCTATGGGGTGACTTTTAAACTTGGTTCAACCTTGCTGAGCTGTATAATACTTACCCTAATAATCATTTTAACTCTTGAGAAAAACTATGCCCTCTACGCATCAAGTGCCACATTTAAAAACCGCGCTTACCGGTCCACTACTTGAACTGGAACAACACCTATTGAATCATCAAGCAGAGATTGAAGGCTGGTTTCGTAAGCAATTCAAACAGACGCCGACCCCTTTTTATGCCTCAGTAGATTTACGCAATGCAGGTTATAAACTGGCACCGGTCGATACCAATTTATTCCCGGCCGGTTTTAACAACTTGCATACCGATTTACGGCCGCTCGCCATTCAATCCGCACAAAATGCCATTACACAGGCCTGCCCGATTGCAGACGGTGTGTTGTTAATCCCGGAAAATCACACGCGCAATCAATTTTATTTAGAAAGCCTGGCCATCTTGAAAGAAATCATTGTCTCTGCCGGCTATGAAGTCCATATTGGCAGTTTAAACCCGGATTTAACAGACACCACTGAGTTAACACTGCCCTCCGGAAAAACCTTAATCTTACACCCCCTAAAACGCCAAGGTGCAAGAGTGGGGGTGAATGATTTTTTCCCTTGTGCGGTCTTGTTAAACAATGACTTATCCGGCGGACGCCCTGCGCTTCTTGAAAATATAGAACAAACCTTACTCCCCCCTCTTGACTTGGGTTGGGCAACCCGTTTTAAAACCGAACACTTTAATTTTTACACCAGTGTCACCCATGAATTTGCTCAAATGATTCAAATCGATCCTTGGTTAATCAACCCGCTTTCGGTACAGAGTGGCCCCATTAACTTTAAAGACAGAACGGGAATGGAGCTTTTAGCCGAAACTGTCAACCAAGTGCTACAAAAAACCCAGCACTATTACCACCAACATCATATTAGTTGCAAACCCTTCGTTATTGTCAAATCGGATAGTGGCACTTATGGCATGGCCATTATGTCGGTCAAAAATGCTGAAGATGTTTTGCAATTAAATCGTAAACAACGTAATAAAATGTCTTCTGCAAAAGAAGGATTGGTGGCAGAACAAATGCTGGTTCAAGAAGGGGTTTATACCCATGAAACCATCAACGATGCGGTTGCAGAACCCGTGGTTTATATGATGCACAACCAAGTGATTGGTGGTTTTTACCGCGTCCATACCGGCAAAGAAGCCACCGACAACCTCAATTCGCCCGGTATGCATTTTGAACCATTATCGTTTGAAGATGCCTGTGTGATGCCCGACCAAAGCCAATCTCCAGATGCCGGCCCCAACCGTTTCTATGCCTATGGAGTGGTTGCAAGACTGGCACTGCTCGCCGCGGCTCGTGAAATCGCTGCCGCTAAAAACAACACCCCGTAAGGATTTGTCTATGCAACCCTTAAAAGTCGGCATTGTCATGGATCCCATTGACAAAATCAAACCCTATAAAGACAGCTCTTTTGCCATGTTGTTAGAAGCCCAGCGCCGTGGACATCAACTCTACTATATGCAACCCGAGGATCTGTTTTTAGACGATGCGCAACCGTTTGCTTCCGTCAGTGAACTCAAAGTTTGGGATAGACCGCAATCCGATGCAACCAGCCAATATTTTGGCTTTGGTGCAACCTCACGCTGTGCCTTGGGATCTCTGGATATTATCTTAATCCGTCAAGATCCGCCCTTTACCAACGACTATCTGTATTGCACTCAGATGTTAGAATTGGCTGAAGCACAAGGCACCTTGGTTGTAAACAAGCCTCAGTCTTTAAGAGATTGCAACGAAAAACTTTTTGCCAGTTGGTTTCCGCAGTGCATTCCGCCGACCCTGGTGGCGGCAAGTGCTGAGCGTATTAAACATTTTATCAGCACCCATCAAGATACGATTTTAAAACCACTCGATGCCATGGGCGGTGCTTCGATTTTTCGCGTTCGTCAAGACGACCCAAATATCAATGTCATTATCGAAACCATGACCGACCACGGACACCATGCCATTATGGCGCAACGCTATTTGCCCGAAATTGCGCAAGGCGACAAACGTATTTTGCTCATCAATGGCCACCCGGTTGCTTACGCCTTAGCCCGTATTCCGGCTGAAGGGGAAACCCGTGGTAATATTGCCGCCGGTGGACGCGGTGTGGGTCAACCGCTAACCGACCGTGATCGTTGGTTGTGCCAACAAATCGCGCCGACCCTACAACGAAAAGGTTTGCACTTTGTCGGTCTCGATGTGATTGGCGACTATATTACCGAAATTAATGTCACCAGCCCAACCTGTATTCGAGAGCTGGATGCACAATTTGATCTTAATATTGCCGGTCAATTATTCGATCATTTGCAAACAATCCGAAACGCTCAACAATGCCATTAAAGCGTGTTTTCACCCTCAAAATCGGCCAGGCCTGGTTATTTTTAACCATTTTAAGCTCGGTTTTCTGGTTACCGGCATGCACGCCTTCAACGCTCCCGCCGGTTCAACAAACTTTTTATGTTTTCGGCACTGAAGTCAATGTTGAAATTGTCGACACCCCCAAGGCGAAGGCGCTAACAGCCATTACGGCTATTGAACAGCGTTTTCATCAATTTAATCGTGACTGGCATGCCTGGGAAAAAGGCGGCATCCTCAGTCAAATTAACCAAGCCATAGCGAATGGCAAGCCCATTGATGTACCAGAAACCGTCAAACAATTTATAGTTAAATCACAACAATTGGCCGCTCAGTCGGATTATTTATTTGATCCGGGGATTGGGCAACTCATCGCTCTTTGGGGGTTTCATTCAGAAGACTGGCAAGGCCCACCGCCAACAGAAGCCGATATTCAGGCTTGGTTAAATCAGCGCCCATCCATCAAAGCACTCTATTTTAAAGGCACGCAGTTATATAGCCACAACCCTAAGGTGCAACTAGACTTTGGCGGCAATGCCAAGGGATTGGCATTAGATATTGCCATTCAGACCCTTAAAAAATCAGGCATCAACAACGCGATTGTGAATATTGGCGGTGATATGCGGATCATTGGTACCAAAGCCCCCCAAGATGCGCAAAGCCACGGAGAACAACAGGCTTGGCATATTGGCATACAAGATCCCGACCAGCCACAAAAACCTATCGCGTGGATGGCCGTTAGCGGCGATGAAAGTATTGTCACCTCAGGCAGTTACCAACGTTTTTTTGAGTGGCAAGGACAACGTTACAGCCACATTATCAACCCCAATACCGGCTACCCTGCTCAACCCTTTTTATCGGTGACGGTCATCCACTCAGATGCCACCACGGCCGATGCTGCCGCCACTGCGCTGATGATTGCCGGCCCGGAAAAATGGCAAAAAATTGCCCAACAAATGGGGATTCGTCTAGCGGTGTTAATTGACCCTAACCGAAAGATTTATTTCACGCCCGATATGGCATCACGACTCCACTTATTAGAGCACTAACCAGTCTATAATTGTTGCAATAGAGTGAAAAACAAACTGCTATAATTCAAAACTATGGAAAATTTAAACTCTCTTGAACACCATTTTTTAATTGCGATGCCCAATCTTGCGGATAGTTGGTTTGAAAAAACCTTGGTTTATGTCGTTGAAGATAATCAACATGGCAGCATGGGTTTGGTCGTCAACCTACCGCATAAGCTGATTTTGTCGCAATTATTGGAACATTTTCAGCTCCCCACAGACCGATTAAACAGCCGGAGTGATTTGGCAGAGCAGGTTATTATGATGGGCGGACCGGTGGATATGGAGCATGGGTTTATCTTGCATCAGCCCCCGGGCGACTGGCAAAAAAGCATTCATTTAAAAGACAATCTCGCCATGACGGTATCTGAGGATTTTTTGAAAGCCGTCTCCGAAGGCAATCAACCTGAAAAGTTATTGGTTTGTCTTGGTTTTGCCGGCTGGGAAGCAGGACAATTGAATGAAGAAATTCAGCAAAATAATTGGCTGCCCATTCCCTACAATGAATCGCTTTTATTTGATATTGAGCCGGATCAAAAATGGCTGGTTGCACTAAATACCCTCGGCATTTCTCCCGAATCGCTCAGCATGGAAGCCGGACATGACTAACCCAACGACGTTAGCCGCCGAGGTGAGCGGTGTTCTATTGGGATTCGATTTTGGGCTCAAACGCATTGGGGTCGCGGTAGGCCAAACCATTAGCCGAACAGCAACCCCGGAAGCCATCGTTGCCAGCCGGGATGGCCGCCCGGATTGGGAACATATCAGCCGCCTATTCGAAGCTTGGAAACCCAGCGCCATTGTTGTGGGCTTGCCAATGCGACTCAATGGCGAACCCCAAGCCCTGACTCAGCCAGCACGAAAATTCGGTCAACGCCTCAGTGGACGCTATCAAACCCCGGTGTTCTATATCGAAGAACAACTCAGCTCTATTGAAGCTGAAAGCCGTCAAAAACATCGCGACCAACCCATGGATGACCATGCAGCACAAATCATTTTAGAAAACTGGTTAAACGCCCTCTAAAAGGAATGATCATGAGACTTTCAACGCCCAACCTGCAATTGAATGCCCAAGGTAAATTGCGTCATTTTTTAACGCTAGAAGGCTTAAAACACCATCATCTTATGGAAATTCTAGAGGTTGCCAATACCTTTATCGATCCCGTCACACATCAAATTAGTAAGGTCCCCAATCTGCACGGCAAAACCATTATGAACCTGTTTTTTGAACCGAGCACACGAACGCTAACGACCTTTGAAATTGCCGAAAAACGTTTGTCTGCCGATGTGGTGAATTTAAATATCGCCACCTCGTCCACCAAAAAAGGTGAAACCTTACTCGATACCCTTTGGAACCTGCAAGCGATGATGGCGGACGTATTTGTGGTACGCCATAGTGAAAGTGGTGCGGCGCATTTTATCGCAAAACATGTTGCCCCCCATGTACATGTGATTAATGCGGGCGATGGCCAACACGCACACCCCACCCAAGCGATGCTCGACATGTTTACCATTCACAAACATAAAGGGGATATTTTTGACCTCAAAGTCGCGATTATTGGGGATATACAGCACTCTCGGGTGGTGAGATCACAAATTCAAGCACTGAGTATCTTAGAAGCACGTGAAATACGTGTGATTGGTCCCAAAACCTTAATGCCATCTCACCCGCAAGCCTTAGGGATTCATGTTTATGACAATATTGAAGAAGGCTTGGAAGACGTTGATGTCATTATCAATGTGCGCCTGCAAAATGAGCGCATGAAAAGCGCGCTCCTGCCGAGTGAAAAAGAATTTTTTAACCTCTACGGTCTGACCAAACAACGACTAAACTATGCGAAACCCGATGCCATCGTGATGCACCCGGGTCCGATTAATCGAGGGGTAGAAATTGACTCAGCAGTCGCAGATGGAGAACAATCTGTTATCCTCGAACAAGTCACTTATGGGATTGCTGTCAGAATGGCCGTGATGACAATTATTATCGAAAACGCCAAACAGCTTATGGCCGGCTCGTTATCGTCCGCACTTCAGGAGGAAACCCCATGAGATTGGCGATTGAAAATGTTCGTATTATTGATCCAAGCCAAAACTTGGATAAAATCAGCAATCTATACATTACCCGAGGCCGAATTTTCAGCATTAGCGATACGCTACCGGATGGTTTTAACGCCTCACAAACCCTTGATGGCACAGGCAAGTGGTTACTGCCGGGGTTGATTGATTTACAAGCTAGATTAGCCGAACCCGGTAGCCATTATGAAGGGGATATTGCTTCAGAAACCAAAGCGGCTGTCGCGGGGGGGATTACGGCCATCTGCTGTCCGCCGGACACCCGCCCTGTCAATGACAACCAAGCCGTTACGGAACTGATTCAGCGCCGCGCTCGCCAAGCCGCCACCGCCTTTATCTTGCCCATTGGTGCAATCACCCAGAATCTTGAAGGTAAAATGCTTAGCAATATGGCCGCTCTCAAAAATGCCGGCTGTATTGCCCTAAGTCAAGCGAATCAACCGATTCAAAACCCGCTGACCTTAAAAAATGCGATGCAATATGCTGCCAGCAACGACATATTATTAATGTTGCGCTGTGAAGATGCCGCCTTGAAAAACAAGGGAGTGGCACACAGTGGCGTCATTAGTAGCCGCTTGGGCTTAGCTGAAATCACCGCTTCAGCGGAAACGGTTGCATTGGCAAGAGATTTAATCCTTGCAGAAGAAACAGGGGTTCGGGTTCACTTTTCTCAAATCTCAACCGCTAAATCGGTGGAAATGATTGCCGATGCCAAAAAGCGCGGTTTACCGGTGACCTGTGATGTGGCGATTCATCAATTACACTTAACTGAATACGATACCCTCGATTTTGATTCGCTGTTTCATGTTTCGCCACCATTGCGCCGACATGAAGATAAAGAAGCTTTGCGTTTAGGGGTAAAAATGGGGACGATTGATGCGATTGTAAGCGATCACACCCCGTTGGATCGCGATGTTAAATTGCTGCCTTTTGGCGAAAGTCAACCTGGCATTAGCGGTTTAGAAACCCTACTGCCATTGACCTTAAAATTGGTTGAAGAAGGTGTATTTGATTTAAACACGGCCATTCGATCTTTAACAACCGGGCCGGCCAACATCTTAGGCATTCAAAATGGGAGCTTAACGACCGGCCTATTTGCTGACTTTAGCGTATTTGAACCCGAAGCATACTGGACACTTTCACGCTCAGAAATGATTAGCCAAGGGGATAACTCCCCTTTTGATGGATGGGAATTCAATGGTCAGGTTGAATTAACCTACTTCCAAGGACGCCCTGTCTATCGCAACAACCCAATTTAGCGACACAATGGCCGACTTTCGCTTCATTTTTAAACAGCAAACAGAACAAGCTAATGGGTTTTGGTTAAGTGACTGGCAATGGCAAGATCCGGATTTAAACTCAAAGCCATTACCGGTCAATGCGGCTTTTGAATTAAATCAAATCCAGTTTCAACTCATTTCACAGCAGCCGAATGGCTATCAATTTCTCGCTAACGCGCCTGTGTCGCTAACGGCTGACAAGTCTGTTATTCGCCTGAAAAACCACCAGGCCTGGCGGTTTTTACCTGAGTTAACGGCTTTTTTAAAGTTCGATGTCCCCTTGCTGATAACAGCTTCGAATCAAGCAATGGCCACTGCGTTATACCTAAGTCAACAGTTAAAAAATACCTATCACATTCAGGTATTGCTTCACAGTGATGCCGGTTTCCCATTTATGGTTAAACCCGCACGTTTTCTTTGGGAAAATGCTCCTGCTGAAGCGATTGGTGCCATGCCACTCCTCGAAGATTGGCAAATCCCGAATCGTTTATGCCACAGTGCTTTTCAGCCGGGCTGTTTTGAAGGAACGCTTGAAGATTTCTTAATCCAATGGCATCCTAACGAACAGCAGCAAATCATTCAATGCAATGATTTTGTTATTTAGAGCACCTTAAGACTAATCAACCTCACCGGCTTGCCGGCGCAAACTTTTGGCTAAGAGTTCCAAAGATTTCGCCGCTTGATGCGACACGTCGGCATAAACAACGCCTAGCGCGGCGGTGATTAAAATTTCTAATTCATCAAAATGCTCTTGGGTAATGCCCTCTACTTGTTCTTTGGATAACATTCTTTCAAAACGGCTTACCACTTGTTGTGCGTGTTGTTGATAATGCATGGTCATGGTTTTATTCCTTAAATTCTTAAATTGACTTAAATTGAAATAGACTGTGCGTTAATCTTCTTTAAAGACATCTTCACCGGAACTAATAATCAGCGGATCCTGCTGCAAAATCTCTTCGTTCTTATTATCATAGGGGAACGCATTCAGTACATAGCGCATGGATTCAAGACGTGCGCGCTTTTTATCATTGGATTTAATCACCGTCCAAGGAGATTCTGTGGTATTGGTATAGAAAAACATATCCTCTTTTGCTTTGGTATAGTCTTCCCAACGGTCTAACGAGGCCAGATCCATCGGACTTAGTTTCCATTGTTTTAAAGGATCATGCTGACGATTATTAAATCGCCTTAACTGTTCATCTCGACTCACCGAAAACCAAAATTTCATCAAGTGAATCCCACTGGCGGTAATCATACGTTCCAACTCAGGTGCCTGGTGCATAAACTCATTGTATTCCGGCGGCGTACAAAACCCCATCACGCGTTCAACCCCTGCTCGGTTATACCAAGAACGGTCAAACAACACCATCTCACCGGATGTGGGTAAATGTTGCACATAGCGTTGGAAATACCACTGACCCTTTTCGGTCTCCGAAGGTTTATCTAATGCCACCACGCGAGCGCCACGAGGGTTGAGATGTTCCATAAAGCGCTTAATGGTTCCGCCTTTTCCGGCTGCGTCTCTCCCTTCAAACAAAATCACCAAACGTTCTCCTTGGTGCTTAATCCATTTCTGACATTTCAACAGCTCAATTTGTAACAAGGCTTTTGTTTCTTCATACTCTTTATGCGATAACTTTTCATCATAAGGGTAACTCAAATCACTGGATTGAATTTTTTTCATTCACGCTCACTCCTATTATTTTTTTGTTCATTGTCATCATTTTCATTTTACAGACTTCAACGACCAAGGGATAATGAACGCACACAAAAAAATAGCGAGCTTAAAATATACAATATGTCTGATTCTCCCCCTATTGAACTGGTTCAAAATTATCAGCGCGTACTTAAACGCATCAAAACGGCTGCTGAGATGGCACAACGCCCGGCAGATGCTGTTTCCCTATTAGCGGTCAGTAAAACGAAACCGATTACCGCCATAGAAGTGCTTGCCGAAGCCGGACAAAAAGCGTTTGGTGAGAATTATTTGCAAGAGGCGCTCACCAAAATTGAACAACGTCCTGATCTGGAGTGGCACTTTATTGGCCCAATCCAATCGAATAAAACCCGCCCAATTGCAGAACAGTTTCAATGGGTTCACAGCGTTGATCGTTTTAAGATAGCGCGTCGTTTTTCTGAACAGCGGCCAACAAACCAAAGTCCATTAAATATTTTACTAGAAGTGAATATTAGTGAAGAACCGTCAAAGGCGGGGTTTACCAGAGAGGAAGTGCTAGAACAAGCCGGTGAAATTGCCGCTTTACCGAATATTACACTCCGGGGGCTAATGGCTATCCCGGCAAAGTCAAATACATTTGGGGCGCAACGCCAGCCATTTCAGCAGATGCGTGTGTTGTTTGAACAATTGCAAACACTCTGCCCTGACAGCCCAATTGATACCCTTTCCATGGGGATGTCAGCAGACTTGGAAGCGGCGATACTCGAAGGGGCGACCCTAGTTCGGATTGGTACCGACCTATTCGGAACCCGAGATTAGACTAGGCAATCTCATCCATTGATTTTTGAGAGGCTTGAGCCTGTTCTTCCGCTTTTTCAGCCAATTTATCTGCGGTTAAAATTAAGGGTTCAACTTCAAGATTACTGGGTTTCAAGGTTTTCTTATCAAGATTAGCCATTTCCGCAAGTTTGTCATGAAAACCACTGACCCGGTCATACCAAGCAGAAAAATCTTGCGTCGGTGCATCACCACTTCTTTGAGAAAGGCTGCCTGCCATTAATTGATCAAACGTTTCGCGCACATTAACAAATTGTTCATTCATGCGTTCAATCACGTCTTGCCAATTTTTCAAATAAGGTGGAAGTTGTGAAATTTGTCCTTTGCTCTGCGACGCAGAATCATCTGTTTGACTCGATTCTACCGTTTGATAGGCTTTTGCTTGCTGATAACTGACCGTTGCAGTTTCTTTTTTCTGTAAGTCTAAACTTAAACTTTGTAGCTGACCAAAATCAATATTCAACGATTGCGCCTTATCAAAGGCCTTTTCAATACCCCCATTGAAAAATTCCGTTGCTAAACGATCGACTTGTTTAAACACATCAAATACGGCATTGAGTTCAGCCTCGTTCAAGTTCCCGTCAACAGAAAAGCCAAACCGCTCTTCGAACGCAGTTGCTTCCAGAGCTTGACGACTTTCGAAGTAACGCACCCCCTCAGGATCTTGTTGCTTTGACTGAGCCTGTTGTGCCTGTTGATACTGGGCATACAATTGACGAAAATCGACACGAACTTCATCTCCTTGCTGAGTGGTTAGCGCTAAAGTCATCGTTTGGCTATAGGTATAAGATTGTTGAAATTTCTCTGTTGCTGCATACGCTTGCAATCCTTTCGGAGATCCATCAAAACGATCTTTTGTATCCGCTGCAAGCTCTTTTCCAACCGTTAGTGCCGGTTGATCAGCTCTATTTTTTGCTTGTAGTAAACTCTCAAGCCCATTAGACTTGTTGCTGATTGCGGATGGTAGCATTTCACTTGGAGAGATAGTCGCCATAACAGAGTGCCTCTAAATATTATATTTTCCTGTTAGTTCTATTAACGGCTAACACAACAATAACTTTAAGATTTTTTTACACCATGCCAACGGATCGTAATTTTGATAATTTAATCGACAAATTTGAACAGCGTGTTTATGGAACGCTTAAGGGCAACCTGCGCCTCAAACTTTTAAAAGAAGATTTACTGCCGCTTCAACAGTCTGCTACCCTATCCATCTGGGATGCGGGGTGCGGGTTGGCACAAATCAGTAGCTGGTTTGCTGAAGCAGGTCATAACACAACCTTATGTGACCTTTCGTCTCGGATGCTTGAGCGTGCTCAACAACGCTTTGCTGAAAAAAACTTAACCGCTACCTTTTTACAGGGCGCTGCCCAAGACTTAGCCGCTGATTTACCGAAATTTGATTTAGTGCTTTTTCATGCGGTTCTAGAATGGCTTACATCCCCTAAAGAGACGCTTTATACCGTCGCAAACCAAGTTGCCCCTCAAGGACATTTATCCTTGCTTTACTATAACCGAAATTCAATTATCATCACCAATGCCCTTAAAGGAGATTGGCGATTACAATTTCTACTCAATGACCAGTATATGGGCAAAGGAAAAAACCTGACCCCACCCAACCCTCAATTTCCTCATGAGGTGTTAAACTGGCTACAACAATGGGGGTTTAGGGTTAAGGTCGAAACGGGTATTCGGGTTTTTAATGATTATTTAACGCCTGATGCTCAACAGATAACGGATCAAGATGAATTAATCGAACTCGAATACCGTTATTGTCGTGAGCCTACTTTTAAACATATGGCGCGCTATATTCATGTTATCGCTCAACGACAGTAAATTCAGACCGCTTATAACCACATAAAACGGAGACCACTATCATGTTTGAAATGGCAAAACAGCGACTCAAAAATGTTTTTCACTATATTGATGTAGATGAAGAAGTGATGACGCGCTTATCTGTCCCAAACCGTTCCATTATTGCCAATATCCCCGTGCGCATGGATGATGGCCGTTTACAAGTGTTTACCGGCTACCGAGTCCAATATGATGATACACGCGGCCCAACCAAAGGAGGCATTCGCTATCATCCGAGAGTCAATCTTGATGAAGTTACCTCTTTAAGTTTTTGGATGACGGTTAAATGTGCGGTGGCCGGCCTACCCTTTGGTGGAGCGAAAGGCGGCATCACGGTCAACCCCAAAGAACTGTCGTTACTGGAAATCGAGCGTTTGTCCCGCGGTTATATTCGTGCTTTTGCAGATGTGATTGGTGAAAGCCGTGACATTCCCGCACCTGACATGTATACCAATGCCACCATTATGGGGTGGATGGCCGATGAATATGCAATGATTTCCCGCCGTCAAATACCGGGCATTATCACCGGAAAACCCGTCTACTTAAATGGTTCTGAAGGACGGGAACAAGCCACAGGCCAAGGTGCGCTTTTCTGTTTAGATGAATATGCCCGTCGTCAAAGCTGGGATCCCAGCGACATCACGGTGGCCGTTCAAGGCTTTGGTAATGCCGGTTACAATTTTGCGCTGTTAGCACAACAACAAGGCTATCGAGTTATTGCCATATCCGACTCAAAAGGTGCGATAAAATGCCCTACCGGACTCAATATCGCCAATGTCAAAGCCTTTAAAGACAAGGCACATCAGCTGGGTTCTGCTTATTGTAATGAATCGATTTGTGCCATGGAAACTTATGAGACCCTAACCAACGAACAACTTTTGGAGTTAGAGGTTGATGTTTTGGTATTGGCCGCTATGGAAAATCAGATTACCCAAGAAAATGTCGATCAAATTAAAGCCCACACCATTTTAGAGATCGCTAACGGCCCCATTTCACCTCAAGCTGAAGAAGCCTTATTTAACAATAACATCGAGGTTATTCCCGATGTTTTAGCCAATTCCGGTGGGGTAACCGTCAGTTACTTTGAATGGGTTCAGAATCGAGCCGGCTTTTACTGGGAGGCCAAAGAAGTGCAAAAACAATTGGAAAAAACCATGAAAAAAGAAGCCAATACCGTTTACGACCTAGCCATTCACTATAAATCTTCCCTGCGCACTGCGGCTTATATTCATGGCATTAAACGGTTAGCCGGAGCAATTAACGAAAGAGGGAATCGAAAACTTTTCAAAAACCTCTGAACGCTGCTTTCAGATTCACAGCAACCCATGGAATCCGTTATAATATTCAACAAATTTTATAACCATGCTTAAAAGAGGTTAAAAATGCATTCAACCATTTGTTTTATTGGTGCCGGGAATATGTCCCTCAGTTTGATTGGCGGGCTCATTGCCAGCGGCTACCCAAAAACACAGATTATCGCAACGGATAGCAATGAAACACAGCGACGAGATATAACCGAAAAGTTAGGCATCCATTGTTATGCTGATAATGGCGAAGCTGCCTCAAAAGCCGACATTATCGTACTGGCGGTTAAGCCGCAATCACTGGAGTCTGTCTGTCTAAGACTGGCTGCCGAAGCGAACTTAAGCGCCCCTTTATTTATCTCCATAGCCGCAGGGATTCGCTCCACAGATATTGACCGTTGGCTAGGCGGTGGCAATGCCATCGTTCGCGCGATGCCTAATACCCCTGCACTGGTACAAAGTGGTGCCACAGGCTTGTTTGCCAATGCTAAAGTGAGTAAATTGCAAAAAGAGCAGGCTGAACATATTTTGCGTGCCGCAGGTCTGACCCTTTGGTTTAAACAAGAAGCAGATTTAGACAGTGTTACCGCCTTATCAGGCAGTGGTCCTGCCTACTTTTTCTTAATGATGGAAGCCATGCAAGAGGCCGGACAAGCCCTGGGATTAGAAAAAGACTCAGCACGATTACTGACTATCCAAACGGCTTTCGGTGCGGCTAAAATGGCGCTGGAAAGTCGTGAAGATTGCGTGGGCTTACGCCAAAAGGTCACTTCACCAAATGGCACCACAGAAAGAGCCATTGAAAGCTTTAATGAACATCATTTTAAAGAAATCGTTGAAACAGCCATTCGTGCAGCGCATCAAAGAGCTATCGAACTTGCCGACGAATTTGGCGATTACAAAGGAGCTTCCTAATGTCACCAGCAGGTCAAGGCGGTTTATTTTTGTTACAGTTTTTATCAGGCCTGGTTATTTTCGCGCTGTTATTACGATTTTTTATGCGTGCGGCCTATATTGATTGGCGTCACCCGGTCGTCAATTTTATTGCTAAGGTCACCAATCCACTCTGTGCCCCTATCAATCAGCTACTGCCCAAACCTAACCGTTGGGATTGGAGCGCATTAATCACCGCTGCACTCATTCAAGTGATCTTAGTCCTAATCATTGGCTGGTTAACCGAACGTCAGTTTGGGATTCCGGTGATCGTTATTTCTGCTGTGACGGAAATTATGAATCAACTACTGGATATGATGTTTTGGTTAATCATTATTCAAGTCATCCTCAGCTGGGTATCCCCCACCTACAACCCTAATACTGCCATCTTTTTTAAACTGGCAGAACCAATCCTTAAGCCATTTCAGCGTCTAATTCCCCCGATGGGAGGGCTAGATTTATCGCCCATTGCCGCGATTGTGGCCATTAAACTCACTCAAATTATTGTGGTGGGATCAATTGCCCAATATGGCCAGAGGTTGGTATCCTAAAGCCCTTATGAATATGGATCTAGAATTTGTTAACCCCCAAACCCTTCACATTGATACCCCTCTGGAAATGGTTTCGGGATCCGTCTTGCCACAATATGATTTGGTTTATGAAACCTATGGTCAACTCAATAAAACCGCAAGCAATGCGCTACTCATTTGCCATGCACTGAGTGGCAACCATCATGTTGCAGGTTATTATAAAGGCGACAAAACACCCGGCTGGTGGAATGGCTATATCGGGCCCGGAAAACCGATTGATACCGATCGTTTTTTTGTTGTCTGTTCCAACAATTTAGGGGGTTGCCATGGTTCAACGGGGCCGGCAAGCATTAACCCCTTAACGGGACAGGTTTATGGCCCCGACTTTCCCATTGTCACCTGCAAAGACTGGGTGCATAGCCAAAACCAATTGCGCCAACACCTTAAAATTGACCGCTGGGCAGCGGTGATAGGCGGCTCAATGGGGGGCATGCAAGTATTACAATGGGCCATTGACTACCCAGAACAATTACAACATGCCATTGTGATTGCCGCGGCACCCAAGCTTTCGGCACAAAATATTGCTTTTAATGAAGTGGCCAGACGTGCCATTATGACCGATCCGGATTTTCACAATGGCCGTTTTATTGAAGCGAATACCACCCCCAAAAAAGGACTCGCCTTAGCAAGAATGCTCGGACACTTAACCTACCTATCTGACGACATGATGGGTTCCAAGTTTGGCCGTGAATTACGCGAAGGTAAGTTAAACTATAACTTTGATGTGGAATTTCAAGTCGAAAGCTACTTACGCTATCAAGGTGAAAAATTTGTCACCAAACAAAATTTTGACGCCAACACCTACTTATTAATGACCAAAGCATTAGACTACTTTGACCCGGCTGCTGACTTTGACAATAATCTCAGCCTGGCATTAGCGAAAGCGACCGCTCATTTTCTGGTTATTTCCTTTACATCCGACTGGCGATTTGCGCCTGAACGGTCACACGAAATTGTCAAAGCTTTGCTGGATAATGATGCCGCTGTCAGCTATGCGGAAGTCGATTCACAACACGGACACGATGCATTTTTATTGCCCAATGCGCATTATGAAGGGATTTTTAGAGCCTATATGCAGAGAGTTCTGTCTGATGTCACCCCAGAGGAATCATCTTGATGAATGCTCGCACCCCTGAATTTAACTTGATTTCAGAATGGATTTTACCGAATAGTCGTGTACTTGACCTAGGATGTGGAGATGGAACCCTCTTACACCATTTAAAGAAAACACGTCAAACAACCGGTTATGGAATGGAGATTGATCCCGAAAAAAACATCGTTGCCATCTCCAGAGGCATTAACGTGATACAAAGTAACTTGAACAGCCACGAAATTTGCGACTATTTTGACGAAGATTCATTTGATTTTGTCATTATGACCCAAGCCATTCAAGTTGTCAGTCGTCCGGATTTACTCATTGATGAAATGCTCTCAGTCGGCAAAGAAGGGATTATTACCTTCCCCAACTTTGGTCACTGGCGCAACCTTTCTCGGCTATTTTTTCAAGGGCGCATGCCCCAAAATGAGACATTGCCTAACCCTTGGTACAATACCGCAAACATCCACCTCTGCACCTTTAGCGACTTTGAAGACTTGTGCGATGAGAAGGACATCGCCATTGTCGAACGCAAAGTGGTGAACACTCAGCACCAGCCAAGCATCTTTACCCGGCTGTCGCCCAATTTATTGGGAGAAATCGCACTTTACCGCATTAAACGTAAAACTAAAGCACCTTCTAATGAGACTTTTGCATGAGAGGGTCGCGAATAGCCGGCTATTGGCCAGTCTTTTAACGAAAATATAGAAAATTTTAACCCTTTTTATGCGTGACGCCATCTCGTGCAAAGGTCTCTTAATAAAGCCTCTTTTTTTGCCTTTTCATGCAGAATTCAAAAATGTTTCCAGCAGTTATTGCATTTATGAATAATAATCATTATCATTATCAACATGACGAATTTGCCACATCACACACATCACCTTTTATCAGACGGACAGGCTGGTGAAACCTATCAAATTACCGCTTTAAATGGCGATTTACCTTGTAAACTGCATTTGGTCAATTTAGGATTTCACACCGATAGCTATATCAAACTGATTCTAAAACGACATCAACAATGGGTCGTTTCCGTTGATGGCAGTCGTTTTGCAATTGGTCAAGACATCGCTCAACAAATTGAGGTGAAAGCGGTCAAATGAATAAAACCCCACAGAATAAGCCACTCCAAATTGCTTTAATTGGCAGCCCAAATGCAGGTAAAACAACCTTATTTAACCGCTTAACAGGAACCAATCAAACCACGGGGAATTGGCCGGGTGTGACGGTTGAAAAAAAAGTGGGTCGATTTAAAATCCATAAACGTCCGGCGATTCTCACAGACCTGCCAGGGGTTTACAGCTTGGAAAACAGTGCCCGTTCCGGTTTAGATGAAAAAGTCGCTCGTGAATTTTTACAAAGCCAAGCTGTCGATATTCTGATTAATGTTGTTGATGCCAATTGTTTAGAACGACAGTTATTTTTAACGGCTCAGCTGCTGCATATGGGATTACCCGTTGTGGTTGCGCTGAATCGAACCGACCAACTCACCGCTAACCATCTTAAAATTGATGTTCAAAAACTTTCTGAAAAATTAGGTTGCCCGGTTTTTCCAATGTCCGCTTACACCAATTCAGGCGTGGCAGATTTTAAGCAAAAACTACCAGGCCTGGTCGAAAAACGCCCTGCTTTGCACTTAGATCTTCCAGAGAAGTTACATGAATCCATTCATGCTATTTACGATCAACTGCCAAATAATCAGGCACAAGATACCTGTTGGAAAGCCTTACATTTTCTAATGAATCCAAAAATGGCGCCTGCCCACTTACAAACCCTTGCCGAAGATCACAAGCAACAACTGGAAAGCCACTATCAAGAAGACTTGGTGTTAATCTCTGCCGACCTCTATTTTCAGTTTGCCCACGAAGCGACGCATCTCAGTTTAACGCGTACAGACAGTTTAAAGCGCAACACCACTGATCAAATCGATAAATGGGTATTACACCCGCTATTGGGGATGCCGATTTTTCTACTGGTGATGTATTTTATGTTTGCCACGTCCATTACACTTGGCAATTTATTCTTAGATTTTTTTGATCAAGCTGCTCAAGCACTCTTTGTAGAGGCCCCTGCTGACTTAATGGCGGATATGAAAGCTCCGTCTTGGCTCATTACCTTATTAGCGGAAGGGATTGGCGGCGGCTTACAAGTGGTGGCCACCTTTATTCCCGTTATTGGCGCATTGTTTTTAGTGTTATCGGTATTAGAAGAAAGCGGCTATATGCAACGTGCTGCCTTTATTATGGATAGAAGCATGCGAAAACTGGGGCTTTCAGGCCAAGCCTTTATTCCTTTAGTGGTCGGACTAGGATGTAATATTCCCGCTGTATTGGCCAGCCGAACCTTACCCGACCCCAAGGTGCGCATTATGACTACCATGATGACCCCTTTTATGTCCTGTAGCGCGCGCTTAACCGTTTATGTGCTATTCGCCACCGCTTTTTTTAGCGACCATGCAACCTTGCTGGTGTTTTCACTCTATTTAATCGGTATTCTTGCCGCCATTCTAACGGCATTGCTGCTCAAACACACACTGTTAAAAGGCGAATCCCAGTCATTACTCATGGAGCTACCGACCTATAATAAACCCGCCTTAACCAATATAGTGCTCAATACGCACAATAAAATGAAAGGGTTTTTATTTGGTGCCGGCAAAATCATTGTCATCGTCGTATTACTCATTAACTTTTTTAACAGCTTGGGAACGGATGGTAGCTTCGGCCACCACAATCAAAACGACTCAATACTCAGTCAGGCGGCACAAATGGCGACACCCGTGGTTGAACCCCTAGGCATCACAGAAGATAACTGGCCGGCAACCGTTGGCATTATTACCGGGGTGTTAGCTAAAGAAGTGGTGGTTGGCGCTTTGGACAACCTCTATCAAGCGATGGATCATTCCAGTTCGCCGCCGCAACCTGAAAGCCCCCTATCGTTGACAGAAAAACTGGTACAGGCAGCCGGCACCATTCCGGAAAATGGTCAGCGTTTTATCCAAGACCTGCTTGACCCTATTGGACTCGGCCAATTAGAGACCATTAATAATCCGGCACAATCATCTGCCGAATTATCGGTTGCCACTCGCACCCTTGATAGGTTAGTGAATCACTTTGATGGCGCGGCAGGCGCCTATGCTTATCTACTGTTAATTTTGCTGTATTTTCCTTGTGTTGCTACCTTTGCAGCCATTCGTTCTGAACTTGGCTGGCGTTGGGCGTTATCCAGTGCGGGTTGGAGTTTATTCTTAGGCTACAGCACCTCTGTCAGCTTTTATCAAACCCTAACCTTCAACCAACATCCAATCACAGCAACGGCTTGGTTAACGGGGTTTGGACTTGCTTACATTACCCTTTTCTTTGTATTGAAGCGACTCGGCACTATCTCGAGTACAAGGACGCTGATTTGATTCTCTTAGCCATCAAAGACTATATACGCCAACATCAAGCGGTCAGTCGTCAGGCATTAATCAATCATTTCGATTTACAACCTGATGCGTTAGACGGGCTTTTAGCGCCGTTGATTGCACAAGGTCATGTTATCGAAACACAGTCTCAACCCCACTCAGCAGGCGCAACCTGTCATACAGGCCAGTGTGCCACGAACTGTAAACTCCCGGCTCCCAAGCTGATTCTTTGGTGCGAAAAACCCCTCAGGCCCCTACCTATTCCCATTCAAATCAACTAAAATAAATGCTTCTTACGTAACAGCTTATCAATGACAGCAATCATGATTATCCAACACAGAGTGATGAATGAATAGATGGTTTCATAAAGGCAACTCCAGAAGATTTTATCGATTGGATATGCCCCTAAAAGTTTTTATCTCCCCCGCATCCCCCATTCGAGATAGAGACATATTTGCCACGGGTATCGACTACTTTCCGCCGACCATTAAACAATTGATTGAAATTCAAAAAAATGAGGCTTTTTATTGGATAAAGCGTATTCAAGATCAAAAGGTGTTGATGACCACGCTTTTTGAAGAAACCATCAATACCATCGAGTTTTTTGGGCGTTGCGCTGAAGCCGTTTCCAAAGGGATCAACCCAAAGTTGGATCCCAACTATTGGATGACCATTAAACAATATCAACAAGGGTTCACCACCATTGAACCACTCAGTCAATCGGCGCCTAAAACCTATCGATATTTCAAATTAATTGAAGAAAAATACCTTTTTTTCCTAAATACACTGATTACCTCAATTGAGAAATCCACACCAAACTTGTTTGCTGCGCAAAGGAACTTACCTTATGGCTTTAAAATTGATGAAATTTTGCAACAATTCAAAGCCGAAAAATTCAGCAAAATCCCGCTAATACAAGCCATATTATCCTTAGCCAGTTATATGGAAACCTATATCGAAGCCTATCGTCAAATAAACGATGACAATATTTTGCGCGACTTCCCTGAAGACTGGATACAACAAAAGGTTAATGTCAGTGCGTCAGGCTTATCAATGGTGATGGCAAAAAGGTTTAAACCCTTTGAAAAAGTAGACATTTTTATATTTATTCCCATCCGAAAAGCAGTCTGCAACTTTAATGGTTCTATCGTCGATATCCGTACTATAGAGAATCAACACAAAGAACGAATTGCCATTAATTTTGAGTTCCCGGACTCGAAGAACCAAAACTTGTTGCAAAATGAAATTCAGCGTTTTGAAATTGAAGAAACCCTGGAGATAGACCTCAATGCCAGTGTCTAATATCAAGGGAAATAGATTTTTGGCATCAAATTTGCATCAAGAAGCGATGTTTTCTTCACGCTTACCAATCGGACACTGTCAATCATGAATAGATGGTTTCACAAAGGCAATTCCAGACGCTTCTTCCGGATCGATATGCCCATCAAAATATTCATCATTCCGTCTTCGCCGATAAAGGACTATGAAATTTATGCGTCCGGTATTAATTATTTTCCGGACTATATCGAAAAAGCCATTGAAAAACATACCGATCAAACCCTATATTGGATGGAACGCATTCAAGAACACAAGCAAGTGACCTCTGCGCTGTTTCACGAATGCCTGAATGACATTGATTTTCTCGGTCACTGCATCAGAACCATGACCCGTGGCTTAAACCCGCGTAAAGAGGCCAATTTTACAGAAACGTTAAACCACCACTTACGGGGTTTCTCCACCATTGAATCCATCCATGATTCTGCGCCCAAAACCTACAATTACTTTAAAATGATCGAAGAAAAATACATGGTATTCATGTATGCGATTGGTGAAGCCGTCATGAACTCCACACCCGACAAATTTTATGGTGACCCTAACTTGCCCAAAAAATTTAAAAGTGATCGCATCGAAACCGTTTTTTCCGGTGAGGAAGTTGAAAAAATCCCACTCGTGCAAGCCATTTTAAACCTTAACCGACTATTAACGGTTTATACTGATGCTTACCGGCAGATAAATGACGATAATGTTTTACGCCAACACCCTGAAGGCTGGACTGTTCACAACACCAATATCAGTGCTTCCGGGGTTGCGCTCCATTTTAATAAGCAGTTTAAACTTTTCGAGAAAGTGGATGTCATGATCCAGCTTCCGCTGAATAAAGAAATCTTATTTTTTAACGGCTCCATTGTTGACACTCGAAAAATGGCCGATGGCAAACAAGAAAGGGTTGCGATAAACTTTGATTTTCCGGATGGAAAAAACCAAAATAAATTGCAAAATGAAATTCAACGTTTTGAAATTGAGGAATGTATGAGCATTAAGCTCACATAATGTAGAACTATGCCAGGTAGAAACCACACCATAGAAGCAGGTTTTTTGGATGAGTTACCCGTCTCATTACGCGCCCCTGCCGCAGATTTACTCCATTACTACCGTTTAAAGCAACTGCTTGAAATGCACTTTAAGGGCGTTGATGGCTATTTATCCAATCAATTTGCATTATCGCCAACCGAATGGCAAAAAGTGCTGGATGCTGTCATTTTAACCAAAGTCAGCTACTTTGAAGTCACCCCGCAAATGAGCCCAAAACATATCAACCGTCTTATTGAAATTACTGCATTTGCCCTTCACGAACCGAAACCCACTTTATCAGGGCTCTATAAACAAGTTGAACGACATTATCCCTACTTTGCCTCTTGGCTCAAAAAAGTTCAAACGGTTCGCGAAGAGATTTTAAAAATCGCTAAAGCAAAAGGCCTCGCTCGATCAAAAGCATAAACGGCTAATACAAAAACGCGCATCATCCCTAAATTTCTTCTATTTCAAACGGTTCATCGGTTTCGTCACCGACTTCTCGACTGACCGTCTCATCCATTTCATTATCGGTTTGAGGTTCTTCAAGTGAGCGCATGGCATCGCGTAACTCCTGATGCTGAACATACAAGGTAATCAGCCTTTCATGCGCTTTAGATAAAGACTCAAACTCCACACCCACTTTATAAAGCGAGATCGAGGGTAAAAACTTATTCAATACCACCCGCCCTCGACACACTAAAATATCCTCACCCAATTTCATAAATACATTCATCTTGGCAAAAAATGCAAATTTACTTGGGGTATTAAAACTAAACCCCCCCGCAGACAAATTCACCTTTTGCACTGCCCAGGTTTCATTATTGGTTTTAGCCAAATATGCCCGTTTCAATTCAATCAGCAACCGTTCATAAGCATTCAGTTTTTCAATTAATAGGTTTAACACTTGAGCAGGTGCAAACCCATTATCAGCAAGTTCTTGAAGATTTTTCACATAATCTTTTGCTTTAAACAATGGGCGGATTTTGCGTGGATACAAAAAGATCTTGCCCTCAATACTGTTTTGAACCACTTCAATCAACTCGTGTAAATGTTCATTTATCTGAACAACCATGCCTTCAATAAGCGGCATGATTTTGGTTTTTTTACGAGTTTCCGGTAAACGGGTATTTTTATCCGAACGGACCCTAAATTGATACTCTGGTTGTTTACGGGGATCTTCAGCACGCATTAAGGCACTTAATATCCAGGCCATAAAATCAATTCGATGATTTAGCATTTGAAAAATTTGCAAGGTTTCGGAACCGCCTGAAAAGGCCTCACCCAAGAGCAGTTGAATATCTCGATTTAATTTTTTTAAATAGGCCGCTTCCTTAGCCGTCATTAAATGTTCATAGGTTTGCTGCTGATAGCTTTCTTGCTCATCCGCTGTTTCAAAGAAAATTGGAATTTCAACATCATATCGAAAATAGCGTCTTACATTCCCCATAACGATCCTTTTCTATTAAAAACCACCAGGCCTGGTCATCATTGTTGATTGCTCACCAACCGCTGCTGAATAAATTTGGATAAAGCCTCAATCTCTTCCAGACAAACTTGATGTTGCATTGGGTACGCATGCCAACTGGGTGAAAATCCTTGACCCTGTAAATGAGATAAAGCAACTTTAGCACTTTTATATGGACAAATCGGATCCATTAAGCCATGCGCCATAAAAATCGGACAACTTTCCGGTTGTTGATAACGGGTTTTTGATCGTTCGGGGAAATACGTCGATAATGCAATAATCCCGGCCAATGGCTCTGGTCTTTGCAACCCAGCATGCAAAGCAATCACACCCCCTTGAGAAAACCCTGCGATCATAATATGTTGCGTCGCAATACCTGCTGATACCTGCTGCGAAACCAATTCATCCAGTAAGGCAACACTTTGCTCAATGCCTTGCCAATCCACTTGTTGGGTTAAATCGACTTGACGAATATCATACCATGCGCGCATTTTCATGCCGCCATTGACCGTCACCGCTTGAATGGGGGCATGCGGAAATATAAAACGAATCCCATGATTGGGCGGTAATGCGAATTGCGGTACAATGCCTTCAAAGTCATGACCATCCGCTCCTAGGCCATGTAACCAAATCATTGTCGAATCCACTTTGCTTGGCGGATCAACCACCACCGCATCCATTGTTTTCTGCATTCTTTTTGCCTCATGGTTTAAGGTTCTATCAAATCATTTTAACCAAAAGCGGCCAGAGAAAGGCAATCAATTGTTTACAAAAAACCACTTCAGTTGCGATAAAATAACACCTTATAAAAAAAGAGAGTCATCATGCCTATCTATCACACTGGCAAAATCAATCTATTTCGCCACCTGCTAACCCTACTCACATTGTGCTTACTGCTCTCTGTACTCAGTGGTTGTGGTAAAAAAGGCCCGCTTTATTTACCTGATGACCCTAAGCCAACTGCACCCGAAAACGCCCCTCATTCATCGACAACACAGGATACCCCATGACAGCCTTTGGTAGCTTCCATTATCATCCACAACATCAAACCCTTTATGTCGAAAACCTGGCTTTATCCGAGCTTGCCAGTCAATATGGCACGCCCCTTTACGTCTACTCTCGTTCGGCTATAGAACAACAATGGCAGGCTTTCGACCAGGCTTTTGGCAAACAGCCCCATTTAGTCTGTTATGCGGTCAAAACCAATTCCAATCTCGCCATTCTAAACCTATTAGCCCGTTTGGGATCCGGATTTGATATTGTCTCCGGTGGTGAATTGGAAAGAGTATTGCGCGCCGGGGGGGATCCCAGCAAAGTGGTTTTCTCCGGGGTTGCCAAAAAATCTGCCGAAATTCAACAGGCACTTGAAGCGGGTATTCGCTGTTTTAATCTTGAATCTCATGCAGAATTGGATCGCATTCAAGCGGTTGCCAAACGCTGTAACCAGGTTGCACCGATTTCAATTCGTGTCAATCCGGATGTCGATGCCAAGACCCATCCCTATATTTCGACGGGCTTAAAAGACAATAAATTTGGGGTTGATATTGAAACAGCGCCTCAACTTTATGCCGACGCTCAGGCTTGCTCCCATATTCAAATTCTAGGTCTTGATTGCCATATCGGCTCTCAATTAACCGAACTGTCACCCTTTGTCGATGCCCTTAAGAGGGTTTTAGACCTGAAACGCCAACTTGAAGCGCAAGGGATTGCCATTCATCACTTAGATTTGGGCGGGGGCTTAGGCATTCAATATACCGATGAAACCCCACCAGAAATTCAAAGCTATATTCAAGCCTTGGTTGATGAACTCCATGATCCAAATATAGAAGTCATTATTGAACCGGGTCGTGCCATTGCCGGCAATGGGGGAGTATTGCTCACAGAAGTGGAATACCTGAAACCCACCGCTCACAAAAAATTTGCGATTATTGATGCTGCCATGAATGATTTGATTCGTCCCGCGCTTTACCAATCGCACCAAGCGATCCTTCCGGTGACGCCAAGAGAAGATGGTGTTCAAGCAAGCTGGGATTTGGTCGGCCCCGTTTGTGAAACGGGAGATTTTCTTGGAAAAGATCGCTCCCTTAATCTAAAAGCGGGCGATTTGTTAGCCGTGATGTCGTCTGGTGCTTACGGCTTCACCATGAGCTCAAATTACAACAGCCGCCCTCGTGCCGCTGAGATCTTAGTGGATGGTGATCAGGCATTTGAAATTCGCCCGAGAGAAACCTTAGACGACTTAATGGGCTCAGAAAAGCAGTTGCCCTAAACCGTTTGGCAGTCGGCAAGCTAGTCAGCTTGCTCGCCCCCCGCTAACCAACAATGCCAATAGCTTAATTGCTCAGCATTGAGCAATTGATTATCTGCTTGACGGCCTCGCACAATCGCCCCACTCATATTATTCTGCTGATCCTGCGACTTCTCGGCTGCTGATGGATGCAATAACAATATAGCCTCTATACCCTGCTCAGCATGCCTTACCCATAACGACACCTTACCCGCTTCAAAATCTGACCAATCGGTTAACCAATAATGGTGTTGCAACACACTCAATGCTTGCCACTGTTGTTTAAGTGTTAAACGAACCGGCTGTTGGGTCAACCCTAAATCCACAGTCGAACTGGCCTGCTGGGCGGCTAAAAACCACCAGGCCTGGTAAATTTTCTCAACATCGACTAAATAACGTGCAGAAGCAATCGCCTTCAAATCCGTTTCCGGTGGCTGTAAAACCGCTGCGGCACGATAAACATCTTCCAAGCATGCAATCATTTTTTGGCACTGTAACGGGCGACAGGGTAATTTTGCTAAATTTTGATGTAACCGAGCGCCAATTAATGCCGGGAAACGTGCAGCCAAGGACAACGCCATGGAATTAACCCTTGGCAAACTTTGCAACCCCTGCAAACGCTCATCATCCAATAGGCAGGTTTCAACCGATTCGACAATATTGCTGTTAACAAATCGCAACCGAAGTTTTTGCAAAAAGCTCACCGCCTCATGACTGCCCGGCCACCCCAACTTTGCCATCAGGTGGGTTCTTTTGTCCTGTAATACTTGAACGATTTCGGATTCAGTCAAAGACGAGCTGACCAACCGCCATGCCAACATCGGCGAATGATCTAATAATTCCAATAACTGAGGATAACGCGCCACAAAATGCAATAATCGCAATTGATAACTGGGAAATAAAGCACAACTTTCTTTGACCCAATTGGGTATCTGTTTTCGCCAAAACGCCAACTGCGGCTGATTGGACCAATTGAAAATCTGTAACTCCGCCGGATAATCCGCTATGGGATCAGCAGACAGCATCATCGCATCCCAACTCGGTATGGAAACCACACCATATTTTGGTAACCATTGCCGACAGTCCAACCATAAGGTTTGCGCTTCAGCATCCCAATAACAGTGCTTGGCTAATTGCTTCTGAGGGGCAGATAAAGTCGGTTTCATTTACAACGACTTCGTCACTTTAAAAAAGAAGGTTTTAATATATTCCGTTTCCGGAATCGCTGGGTGAACGGGATGATCCGGCGATTGGTGCGCCTGTTCAAATAATTGTACCGTCCGATCAATATGACGCGCACCCAGTTGGATTTGTTTTAAAAGTGCGTCCCGACTCATATGATGCGAACACGAAGCGGAAACCAAAATACCATCTGGATTGAGGAGCCGCATCGCCAACTCATTAATTCGACGATAGCCATCTGCGCCCGCCTTTAAATCTTTTTTACGCTTAACAAAAGCAGGTGGATCGACAATCACCACATCATATTTATGACATTCAGCCGACAGCGCTTTTAACACATCAAAGGCATTGCCTTCAATGGTGATGACTTTTTCTGCCACACCATTTAGCACAGCATTGGCATCCACCCCATCTAATGCGAAACTCGAGGCATCCACACAAGTCACTTCTTTTGCACCCGCCACAGCCGCTTCAATCCCCCAGCCCCCTAAATAACTAAACACATCTAAGACAGTTTTCTCTTTAACAAAGTCTTGTAACCGACGACGCGCCATTCGATGATCATAAAACCAACCGGTTTTCTGACCGAGTTCAGCCGGAATAGCGAACTGTGCGCCATTTTCTTCGATTAAAATTTGCGAGGGCATCGAGCCTATTGCCACTTCTGTATAAAGCGGCAACCCTTCCAATTCACGACTTTTGCTATCATTTCGCAACAGCAAGGCTTTTGGGTGATATAAATTTTCAAGGGTTTGAATCAGTTCAGCTTTTAGATTTTCCATTCCGGCAGTGGTGATTTGCGCCACAAACACGTCGCCAAATCGGTCGATAACCAACCCGGGAAGTCCATCCGATTCACCAAAAACCAAGCGATAGTAAGGTCGATCAAAACTCATCTCTCTTAAAACTTGTGCCGCTTGAATACGTTTCTTTAAAAACGCTTGATTAAACTGAACCTTGGGATTACGGGATAATAAACGACCACAAATCAAGGTTTGGGGATTGATATAAGCAACCCCTAAAGGTTTGCCATTATCGGCTTCAACCGTAACCACCTCCCCCGCCTGTAATTCTTTTAAAGGCGTTTTCTGAATATCGACTTCATTACTAAATATCCACAAATGCCCTTGCTTTAAGCGTTTATCTTCATTTTTTTTCAAGCGAATACTGGCTGTCATGCCTGGGTTCCTTATGTGTTGGTGGTGTTGTCGTAAATGAATGGAACATCATACCAAAAATGACCAAGCCTAGTCATTTTAGCCAATAAAACCCTTGCCATTTTGGTTATCTTTATCAGGAAAACGTTTACCGAAATGAGAACAAATACCAACGGCTTAGGAGATCGGATTAGACTTTGGGTTCAACGCGATTTCGACCCTTTTCTTTAGCCTGATAGAGCGCTCTATCGGCCACTTTGTATAACTGATTAGCGGACATATTTTCTAATAATTCAGCAACCCCTATACTAACGGTCACCGTTTTGGGCACATGATCACTGGCAATACGCTCTACTGACACCCGAATACGTTCAGCAATCTCCCTAGCATTTCTCAAGTTTGTTTGCGGCATAATCACCACAAATTCTTCACCGCCAATCCGACAAAAAATATCAGTGTCACGCAAGCTGTCACCAATAACTTTCGTTATATCTCGTAGTACCGCATCCCCCACATCATGACCATATAAATCATTGATCGTCTTAAAGTGATCAATATCTAAAAAGGCAATCGATAAGGAAGTTTGGTAACGATGATGGCGCTTAATTTCACGATTAAGCGCCTGATTAAAATAATGGCGATTATAAATCCCTGTTAATTCATCTTGAATAATAAGATGTTCAAGCTGATTTTTATAATGCACTTCTTCCGTCACATCTGACATTATTACGCTGACATATTGATCGTTAAGTTCATTCCGAACATCTGAAGCCTTAATTAAAAATATTGAGACCTTGTCGGCTTGTTGAATTTTGACATAGTGCATTTTTTCAGGATGATTCAACAAATAATCCAACCAATATTCCTGACCCATATGTGCCTTTAAATAACCGTCTTCAGGCACAAAGAACTCACAAATACAGTCATGCTTTTGATGAAATTCCGCCACACTTTTAAACGAATGGAAAAACTCAAAAAACTGTTTATTGGCCAACATAATCCGGCCGGACTTTAACACATAAATCATTTCCGTTGCGGTATCGAATACATCAAAAAAGAATCTCCGCTCAAAATCAGATCGATGTTTGAAATACACCATCGCCGCCAGCAACAACATTAAAACAATAATAAACCCCGTTATAACAACAAATTGGCGCTTAGTTTGTTGCAAATTTGCAAACTGAAAAGACGCTATCGGAAGCACCATGACCCAGTTTGCTATCCTTTTGCCCTCCAGATCCCATAACGGATGGCTCAGCAATAAATGATCATCAAATACCATATATTCAGCATTTTCAAAAACGCGCATTACGCCAGCTTGTTGAATCCTTGCCATATCACGATCCGTAGCCGCATCATTAGCAATATAATAATCTTCAATAAACTTACCTGTTTTAGAGCGCGTTAACTGCGATCGATAATCGCGATTCACCAATACGACTGAACGCACACCATTCGTAGATGACAACATACGGTCAATAGAATTGACATGCGAAATCACTTCTAAAATCCCCATCAACTCATGGGTTTTGTCATAAATAGGAACCAATGACTTAAAAGTCAGCGCAAATTTTCCCACACTGAAGTTATTTAAATAACGGGGGTGTTCAATCAATGAGGCAACATCTTGTCGTATTAAACTCAAGTCGTCATTAACGTGTTTTGTCCAACTACGTCCAATACTAATGCCTTGAGCATCAATTAATTGAATCCACACTTCTTTGTAAGGCGTATGCGCTTTTATACGTTGACTATAAGCAGCCAAAATCGGGTGAATCGGTATATCTCTATGCTGGATAGCCTGCTTTAACACGGGCAAAGTGGTGATGGAAATGGCAATAGCCTGAGTTATTTCTGCTTTGCCTTGAATTAACGCCGATAATTTATCGTTTAATTGTTTCTTGTAGAATTGATATTCTTGTTGACGGGCACTATCAAGCTGCCACTGATACAAACCATACACAGTCACAGCGATCACACAACAAAAAAGGATGCTCCTGTATAAAAATCGTTTTGTCGCCAAAAAATTTGCCGAGAGGAATGAAAGCATAAAGAAATCCGAAGGTAAGGACTTGAATCGATAAACGCTTATAATATCATTTTATATTAGAGTTTACTAATTCATTAAACTTGATTATGCCCTGTGAACGCAACGATAACAAGAAATCAGGTGCTTAAAAACATTCACGCTCCAGCACTTTACGTCAGTGAATCACAAAGCGGCGTATTGATTATCCGACTCATACGCATAACCATTGATAGCGTTTTAACTTAAAGAGACCTTTGCACGAGATAAAGTCACGAATAAAAAGGGTTAAAATTTCCCATATTTTCTTTCGCGCCCCACCCGTGCAAAGGTCTCTTTAAGTTAATTTAAAAGGCAGTTGTGGTTTGGCTAAAAAATACCCTTGCAGATAATCGACCTTTTGCGCCGTTAACCATTTCAACTGTGCTTCCGTTTCAACGCCTTCGGCAACCAGCTCTAAGCCCAGTGCTTTTGCCATAGCAATAATGGCCGTAATCAGTGTTTCCACCTCAACCGAACAGCCAATGTCGTTTACAAAACTTTGATCAATTTTAAGAATATTCACTGGCAGATTTTTTAAAATGGACAAGGAAGCATATCCCGTTCCAAAATCATCTAACAAAATATCAGCTTGCTTATTTTTTAACCCTTCAAGTAATTTTCTCATCGAATGGATATTTTCCATGGTCGCGGTTTCAGTGACTTCAAATTGAAAACGACTTAAATCTAATTGGAATTCTTTGGCTTTCAACTCTAGGTGCTCGATTAAATTGCCATTATAAAATTGCTGTTGCGATAGGTTAACCGCAACCCGTAAAGCAGAATCAAGCCGATGTTTGACGATATCTCGGCAAACGGCTTCAAAAATGGCCATGCCCAATTCATCCATCAACCCATGCTGCTCAGCCAATTCAATAAAATCCCCTGGGAAAATTAATTGGTCATCTTCTGTCTTAATGCGAACCAGCGCTTCAAAATGACGCGGGCAAAGCGTATTTTCTGCACTATAAACGGGTTGATAGTGCATCTCAATAGCTTGCAACGGGCGATCAATCGCACGCCAGATATGGGCAATAACCGTCGCAATATGATTGAGTTGATCGTCATCTTCAAGCTGAAAAACTTGGAATCGATTACGCCCCAGATGTTTGGCTTTATACATTGCTGAATCGGCGCGACGCATCAAATCACTGAAATTCTTTCCGTGTTTGGATGAAAACGACAGACCAATAGAGACAGATAAACGGTGCCGATTATGCTCAGTTACAAACGCTTTAGACAAAACTTCCACCATATCTTTAGCGACTGTAATAGCATCATCCGGCTTATGAATACGCGTTAATACCACAACGAACTCATCACCACCTACCCGACAAGCCATATCCCCCTCTCGAATTCTCGACAAGATTCTTTGGGCGGCTTCTCTTAGAACCCGATCCCCTTCTGGATGGCCATACTGATCATTAACATCTTTAAATTTATCTAAATCCAAAAACAAAACCGCCACTTTATCCGCCGATTTGGCACTGGCTAATTTATCTTCAATAAAGTTGTGGAGCCGAGTTCGGTTCGGTAACCCCGTTAATGCATCATAAAAAGCCAATCGATCTAACTGTTGTTGATGATGTTTTCGTTGGGTTAAATCGGAAAAATTAGCAATATAATAAGTATGCGCCAACTGTTCATCATACACCCGATAAATCGATAACCATTCTGGATAAATCTCACCATTTTTGCGCTTATTCCAAATTTCTCCAGACCACCAACCTATATCCAACAACTGCTGCCACATTTTTTTGTAAAATGCTTCATTATGATAACCAGAATGCAGCAGCTTAGGATTTTGACCAATCGCTTCAATTTGGCTGTAACCCGTAATTTCGCAAAAAGCATGATTGACATTGACAATGGTGCCATCCCTATCGGTGATAATGACGCCTTCATTCGACTGCTCAAACATCACTGAAAACAATCGATATGAATGGGGAGACGGTACGTTAAGGTCAATTAAATTTAATGACATTAAAATAGTTGTGTTTTGAATCACGGCAGAATCAATAATTTGAAATTGAGCATCTACCAAACGACCATCCTTGAAAGTCAATACCTGCTGGTTTCGCTTGACATTGAGGTCTGAAATCATTGATTGAATTGTTTTTATAAAATTGACACGACTTTTTGCAACTAAAAAAGTTCTAATATTGGTGTTTTTTAATATCAAGCTCTTTTTTTGCAGTAATTCAACTGCCATCTGATTGGCAGCTATAATTAACCCGTTTTCATCAACTTCAACCAAAGCAATAGGCGATTGAAGAAACATTTGCTCATATTGATTATTGGAGTCCAAAGTTTTTTGATTGGATTGCAGGTTATCTTGTGCTTCAGCTTCTATTTCAGTAAGTTGCTGTTCCAGCAAATTGAACTGATGTTCTAAGGTAATATGTTGATCAAGTAATCTGGCATTTTCGTCTTGATAAGCTTCAATATCACGAAGTAAGTGCTGACAAACTTCAGGAACGTCCTCTTTATTTAAACGCATCCAAAATCTCCGGTTTAGTTAAATACCCCATAAAATATGGCTTCCCATTTAATAAAGTGGATTCAACATACAGCTTCAATAATAAACGCTCCCCACTCTTCATCAGACCCGTTACATCTCGCCAAATGCCTAAAGAGCCTGCACTGTTACCATTCAGATAGTCTCGAATATAATCATCATGATGTTGACTATAAGGATTGGGCATTAATATTTTGACATTTTGATATAACAATTCCTTAGCACTGTAGCCGAATAACGACTCGGATCTCTCATTGACAGCGACTATAATGCCTTTTTGATCAATGACAATTTGTGCATAAGGAACCACTTTGCCACATAACTCGACGACCTGCCATTGCTGTTGATTGTATTCAGAAGGAAGAGGGGTTGTCAAAGCCACCTCCTCAACAAACATCATCACACCAACCTGTGAGACCGAATCGGTTTTATAAGGTGAAAGACGAATCACAAACTCTTGATCTCGTTTCCGAATCGGTAAGTCATGTTCCGAAGTTGACTCAATCACATTAAGTAATTCTTGACGTAAATTTACAATTTCAACCCCTAAATCTAAGGTGGTAATAATTTGGCCAATGTCTTTTTGAGTTAAATTGAAAATTTGACTTGCTGCTTTCGTAAATCTTTGCACTTTCAATCGATTGTCGACCATGACAATCGGCTCTTTCATCATCGCCAACATATTTTCTAAATCATTGTTTACCTGTTCCAACTCAAAAGTTTTCACTTCTAATTCTTCATTAACGGTAGACAGTTCTTCATTCGTTGACTGCATTTCCTCATTAGAAGTTTGTAATTCTTCATTGGCAGACTGCAATTCTTCATTAGATGACTGTAATTCCTCGTTGGTCGATTGTAATTCTTCGTTGGTGGTCTCTAACTCTTCCACCGCCGTTTGTAACCGCTCTTTAAAAATCGATACTTCTTGGCGTAAGGTTTCATTACTAATGCCTTCTTTATTATCAATTAAGCTGGTGCCACTAATAAATGCGTCACTGAGATCAACTTTCGTAAAACTCAACACATAAACATCTTGTGACATCCCTTCAACAGACATTCGCTGCACGGATAAAAACAGCGCATTTTTTTTAGAAACCTCTTCATAAAACAGTGCTTGCGTGGTGGCACTACCATCCCGTTTGGCCTTTTGAATCAATGTGCGTACATCCACTTTAAGTTCATCACGGACCAATGTAAGGATATTGGTATCAATACGGCCTTGCGGAAAAGTCAAATAATAACTGACATCCCCTCGAATATGCATCACTTGACCTTGATCATCAATCACCACAGCGGTTGGAATCAATTGATCAAGCAAAGCCTGATCAAGCTGCCCAACCAATCGATTTTTCTCTTGCAACATCAATGGCATAGTGGAATCTTGCCGCCTTCGGCTTATTGAAACCGATACCGCACTGGAGACATGATCAATTCGCTGAGAAATACTGGTCTGTTTGCGCTTAAATATCTGACTGACTTTATCGTAAGCGTCAAACAACTCTGGTGTCACCGAATTCGCCGATTCGGCTTTACCCAAAAATAAAAAACCATTTGGTTTTAGGGCAAAATGGAAGGTTTGTAATACTTGACGTTGTAAGTCAATCGAAAAATAGATCATCACATTCCGACAGCTAATCAGATCCAAACGTGAAAAAGGCGGATCCATCACCACATTTTGGCGTGCAAATACAACATGGTCTCTAACCATTTTTTTAATGATGTAAGCGCCTTCTTTTAAATAAAAATAGCTATCGAGTATTTGTGGATCTACGTTTTTAACTTGGGTTTCGGTAAAGGTCGCTTTGCGTGCTTGCGATAGAGCAAATTCATCAATATCGGTGGCAAAAATCTGATAATTAATCTCTTTTCTAAGCGCCATGCGCGCTTTTTGAAACAAGATAGAAATAGAATAAGCTTCTTCACCATTCGCACAACCCGGTACCCAAATACGCAATTGATCATTTTCATCATGTTGCTTGACCACCTCAAAAATGACTCTTTCGAGCCCACTAAAGGCTTCAGTATCTCTAAAAAAATCTGTCACTGAAATCAGTAAATCTCGAAATAGATTTTCGACTTCAGAAGAGGACGTGTTTAATAACGAAACATAGTCGTCCAGTGTTAATATTTTATGAACCGCCATGCGCCGAGCAATTCGACGTTGAACGGTCTTCAATTTATAACCACTAAAATCATATCCGGTTTCATCCAGTAAACGCTTAAACAGCTTTTGTAAACTGGTTGATGACTTTGGCATTGCCAAATTCGATAGCAATTTACCAGACGACTGAATATATTGCCCCAGCTCTTGCGCAATTTTTGAGGGGGGTAGCACCAAATCAACAAAGCCGGTTTCAATCGCTGAATTGGGCATACTGGCATATTTTGCCGTCTGCTCATCCTGAACAATAATCAATCCCGAACTGGCTTTTATTGATGCAACGCCTTGTGAGCCATCCGATCCAGTGCCAGATAAAATAACCGCAATCGCCCTTTCACTGACCTCTTCAGCGAGCGAGTCAAGCAAGAGATTAATAGAGGGTTTAGGACCGATAGTCGCCGCAGGAGAAAGAACGATTTTGCCATTTTTAATTTGTGCATTATGACCCGGTGAGACGATATATATCGTATTAGGAATGGGGGTCATATCTTTATTCACCAATTCCACGGGCATATTAGAAACTCTTTCCAATAAATCTTTAAGAATGGTAGGATGTTTAGGATCGAGGTGCTGAGCAATAATATAGATGGCTGGCGTTTGCGGCTCTAATACCTTCAAAAACTCTTTTAGGGCTTCTAAACCACCTGCTGAGGCACCAATGACAACCCAATACAACTTTTCTAACGCGTCTTCATCTGATACTGTCGTCACTTGTTTCTGTTTTTTCATAGAATTCCTTATGAGTTGACATAATGAGCAACCGCTTCACCTTAGCGTATTTTCACGGTCTAGCTCTTGTCAAAGGTGCCAATATAAAATTTGATACAAATTGAGAATAGAACCTTTATAATAGCACTCAAAATTCCGCGCCCGTAGCTCAGCTGGATAGAGCACTGCCCTCCGGAGGCAGGGGTCTGAGGTTCGAATCCTCTCGGGCGCACCACTTTTAAGATCCAACCCAACCTGACTTTATCAAAAGGCTAAATACCCTGTGACAAACAGGGACATATTAGCAAAAAAAATTGCCTATAAAATAAATAGTAAGATTAAATCTTGAAATAATGAGATTTAAAAAATGGATTCAAATTAGAAGCCTGAACCAATTTATAAAAAATAATTTGAATGGGGATTGAGAAACTAGAGAAAAAACCCTTCAGTGAAAATTCAGTAAAGGGCTTGAGAGGAGATTTACTGAGCAGTAACGTTTTCTGCTTGAGGTCCTTTTTGACCCTGTGTAACTTCCATGGTCACTGTTTGGCCTTCCATCAATGATTTGCGACCACCACCGTTAATGGCTGAGAAATGAACAAAGACATCTTTTCCACCTTCTTGCTCGATAAATCCGAAACCTTTTTCATCATTAAACCATTTCACTGTACCTGTAACTAACTCTGACATGCTTTTTCCTTATATAACAAATAATTAAAACCAAAGTGTAATCCATCAACGGCTCAGATGAACTGCATCAGAAAAATACTTTAGCAATTTCATTATAATGAAAATGTTTTAGAAAAATGAGTATTTATTGTTTTTTTAAAAAAAATTTAATTTGCCGCAGCTTCAAGCGAATGATCTCGCCTAGAATCAGTTGGGCATCTCAATTATCGGTAAGCAGTGGTTTTTGATCGTAAAGCTAAATCCGCAGGATAGGGATCCAAAATAACCTGTGTCGATAAATATTCTGAACCATAATGCTTTAAAAATTGTTGCAGCAACTTTATCACCGCAATGAGTGGAATAATTTTCTGCCGAAATTCCTCGCGAGTTTCAATATAGAGTTGCCTCTCCTCTTCAGACAATAACTTTTTGAAATAGCCATAAATATGATCCAATACATTGATCATCACGCCCGTTGTGGTTCGACACGCCAAAGCCGCATGAAGTTTTTGCGCATAGGCTTTTAGCTGTTCCGGCAGGTTTTGGGCAGTTGCATCGGCAACCAATTTCCCCATTTCACGGTAAATCACTTCCGACTTGGAGAGTAATAAATATTTGTGATCTCGATGAAACGCTTGAAATTGCGTAACACTGGGCTCTGACTGCAAAAACATTCGCCACCTTGCTTGCGTATAGACTCGCAGTATAAACGTTTCCCGCAACCAAGCGTCTTGCAACCGTCCTTCATCTTCCACAGCCAAACTCGGTACTTTTTCAAGCAAACGATGGGTAAACAGGCCTTGCCCCATTTTGTCTTGAGAGCCAAACCACTCTCCGGTGGGTCGATACTGTTTTATTCGTTCAAGTCCACAAGTCGGTGAACGCGATTTAACAATTACACCATCTAAATCTTGCTTTAAAAGATGGGGAATCACTTTGTCGATATAAGTTTGCAATGAGTCAGTCACATCCGTTTCTGTGCGAGTGCCTCTAACCCGTATGTTTCCATCCACATTCACCAACCGAATGGTTTCTCTTGGGACACCTAATACGGGTGCTTCCGGGCAAAAAGGGAAAAAAACCGCATAAGATTGTAACGAACGATTGATAAAATCTTCTTGAGCGTGCCCACCATTATATCGGCACTCGGTACCACGCAGGCAATCTGAAACAGCAAGTCTTAATTGTGGGTAGACTTCATTTGACCAACTATAGTGCGCCATTATTGACTCCTTTACACCTTTAATCTTGTTATACAAGAATTATACAACATGAGTAATTAAGATTTGGTATCATTAGCACCTCTTTTGCAGATTTTAAAACGGGAAGTTTACATGGCCTATAAAAATTATACAGCTTATCAACATGGCACCGAACCTGCGGTAGGGATTCTGATGACCAACCTAGGCACCCCGGATGCACCGACCAAACAGGCCTTAAAACCTTATTTAAAAGAATTTTTAATGGATCCTCGCGTCGTCGAGCCGCCACCGGCGCGCTGGTTATGGAAAACCATCCTAAATCTCATTATCTTAAACACCCGTCCGGCTAAATCTGCTGAGGCTTATCAGCAAGTTTGGGGACATTACGGTGACGGATCGCCTTTACTGGATATCGGTAATCAGCAATTAACAGCCGTTCAAAATAAAGTATCGCAAGCCTTTAGTGGTCGCGTCGAGTTTGCATTGGCAATGCGTTATGGCAATCCATCCATTGCCAATGCGTTGAAATCCTTGCAAGAGCGCAATGTCCAAAAACTTTTGGTTTTGCCCCTGTATCCTCACTATGCCGCAGCCACTACCGCATCAACATTTGACGCCGTGACCTCAGAACTGCAAACTTGGCGCTGGCTACCCGAATTTCGGTTTATTAAAAACTATCATAAACACCCCGGCTATATAAAAGCACTGGCCAATAGCATTCGCGAGCATCAAGCCGACCATGGTAAACCCGATTTATTAATCATGTCTTATCATGGCATTCCACAACGTTATTACAACAACGGCGACCCTTATCCTTGTGAATGCCATGCCACTTCACGCTTAGTGGCTGAAGAACTGGGATTGTCTGATCAAGATTATAAAGTGACTTTCCAATCGCTATTTGGCCGAGAAGAATGGATCAAACCTTACACAGATGCCACCTTAAAAAGCCTCCCGGATCAAGGCATTAAACATGTACAAGTGATTTGTCCCGGGTTTTCTGCCGACTGTTTGGAAACCATTGAAGAAATTGACCAAGAAAACCGTGACTATTTTGAAAGTGCGGGGGGCGAACACTACAGTTATATTCCCGCTTTAAATGCCCGCCAAGATCACACAGATATGTTAGCTGAATTGATTTTGCAACACACCCAAGGCTGGCCGGAAAGAGATGGTTTTGACGTTGCAAAGGCAGAAGCAGAACGCAAAATTCAAGCGGAACGTGCAAACAAATTAGAACAATCCTTAATCAGCGAATTTGGCCAAGATATTATTTATCCAAACAAGAAATAACCCCTCCTCACACTTTTAATTGCCATTTTCAAGCCAAATTCAGATCCTTCTAAAACGCAAAACAGCCAGGCCTGGTTGTTTTGCAATCAACCCCTCACTTTAAACGACCCATCCCAAGCTGCATAAAATGTAAATATTTTACTTTTTTATTGACGCGCGCTACTTTATCGCTACAATATGAAATGTAACATTTTTACATTTACTATAACCCAGGAGTGCCAAACCATGTTAGCCAACACACCCAAACACCTAATTATGCCCATAAGTCTCAGTCTGACCTTACTCGCTGGCTGCACCAATCCCAACGGCACCTCCAGTTCACTTGAACTTTCAACAACAGATATCGTTGCAGAAAGAGGCCCTTTACTCAATGCCGTATTGCAAGATGCCACCGGCAATCGTGCAGAAGCCGTTGGTCAGGGGGTATACCGTTTTTCAGGCGATATCCAATACCCGATTGAAACCACGGGTGGCATTATTGACTTGAATCGCAATGGCATTATTGATGAAGGTGACCTCAAAACCAATGATATTAAACTCAAAGCCAATAACGGCAGAGTCGTCACCCTTGCCACCACTTTAGCGAGCAACGAGACACTTAAACAAAAATTAATTTCCGAACTCAACTTATCGGAAGACACTATTTTCAATCAAACCCCTTCTACCGATAAAGCCATAGCCGCCTTGAGTGATGAAGTTTTCAAGTATTGCATCGAAAATAACATTACCGATGCGGCAACCCTGACCGAAACGCAATGGCAGACCCTTTCCATTCCGATTCAAAATCGTATTGATCTCTACACCCATTCACCGCAAGCAGCGTCTGAACTAGAGCAAAACTTAGTCACCAATGAACTTTCAGGCAGGGTCTTGCCTTTGTTGCGAAGCGAAGCAGACGACCTGAATAGCATGGCTACACAAGGAACCAGTTTGGATACAACATTGGCCAGTTTGCCGAATTACGCCCTAGACAATACACAAAAACGGTCATTGGCTTTTTTGTGGAATGAAGAAAAAATGGCAAAGGATCTCTATCTTGCGCTCAATCTTTTGTACCCGAGTAATACGCTAAATAACATTGCAAACAATGCTGAATCTCAACATCAATTGAGCATGGAATCTCTGTTGCAAAAATACAATATTGATGTTGAGCATTATGATGACGCAAGTTATCCGTATACTCAAAGCGTATTAGACAGTTACGCCGCAGGCAGCTACACGCTCACTGACATCCAGTCACTCTATGACAGCCTTTATGCAACAGGAGCAAGCTCTGCAAGAGCCAGTCTTGAAGTGGGCTGCCAAGTGGAAGTCACGGATATCGATGATCTAACGCAACAAATTGAAATTGCGGGTGATGCGCAAGATTTGAAAATGGTATTTGAAAATCTACGTCGTGGCAGTGACAACCATTATTGGGCTTTCGATAATGCCCTTAAAAAACAAGGTGTGACCGATGGATGTTGTTCGCTCGGCGCTGACTTCTGTCATCCTGAATATCCATCCCACAGCAATGCCTCATCCACCATGGGGAATGGTCTTGGTATGGGGAGACACTAAATTACAGAATGCTGCTTTAGCTGGCTACAGAAGATGTAAAAACTTTACAGAAAGCGCCGTTTCCATTCAAAAGTTGATAAAATGGCGGTGGTTATTCTGATTCAAAACGCAAGGAGTGCGAGAAAGTAAATGCCATTTGGTCAAGTAAAACGCTATCTTCTCCCCCTGAGTAGCTTGCTATGGAGCGCCCATGCGCAATCCGCAGATCAAATCGTATCCACCCTCTCAACGGGTCTGTTTTATAGTCAGGGACAAAGCCAGGAGACGGGTTTACCAAACACCAGTAGCTTTGCAGTCCCTTTTATGATTTCGACGCAACATCAACGTTTTTATACCGCACTCAGTAGCTATTGGGCACAACTCAGCTCGCCAACTTTAGCAGACAATACCCTTGAAAATTCAGCAGGCCTGGGCGATTTAACCCTCGCTGTTGGCTATAACCTAACGGAAGATGGCCGCTGGCGTTTTCAAATAAAAGAGAAATTCGCAACTGGCAATAGCGACAAAGGGTTTAGCACTGGCGAAAATGATACCGCATTACAGCTCGATTATTTTTTCGCCCTAGACTCACAACGTTTTATGTTTTACACACTGGGCTATGAATGGGTTGGTAAAGTTAACAGTTTAAACATGCAAAACAGCCTGTATAGCGGCGTAGGATTTGGTCAAGCGCTAACATCCTCGACCTTAATCAGTTTATCATTCGACTATTTTCAAAGCCAATATAGCGATTTGGATGATATTTTTAATCTATCCTTATCGGCTAATTACACAATTAATCCTCGCTGGTCGCTCTCGGGCTTAGGTCGTTACGACACCAGCAATACCTATAGCATCGGCGCGTCAATCGTCAGAACCTTTTAACTTAAGAGACTTTTTGGATGACTACGGATTCTGAACCACAAGAAACAGCCTTAATCAAAGCCGTTAGAAAAATGCTGAAGCCATTAGTGCGACTATTAATTCAACAAAATATCACTTTTGTTGGCTTGCAAAATTTGTTAAAGCGCACCTATATTGAAGTCGCTGAAGAATCCTTTTGCTTAAAAAACAAAAAACTCACCGATAGCCGCATTAGCTTGCTCACCGGCATTCATCGTGCCGATGTCAAGCGCATTCGTCACGAAGCCCCAGGCCAACTTACTGAAAAAGAAATTAAAGCGGGGTTAAGCGCGCAAATGATTGCAAAATGGACAGGTGATCCAGACTATCTCGATCCTCAACAGCGCCCCAAACCACTATTAAAATCCGCCTCAACCGAAAATCCTCAAGCTAATTTTGAAGATCTGGTGCTGTCGGTTTCCAAAGATAAGCATCCACGTTCACTGATGGACGAATGGCTCAATCAAGGCATTATCGAAATAAAAATCGAACAAAATCAGGAGTGGATTTTTCTGAACGAAAAAGGCTATGTACCCGAAGCGGATTTTGAAGAGAAATTGTTTTTTGCCGGCAAAAATATTGGCGAACACCTTGAAGTCATTGCCAACAATTTGTCAAACAATACGCCGCCCCTATTTGATCGTGCGGTTTACTACGATCACCTAACGCAACAGAGCCTAAACGAATTGGAAACGCTGGCGAAAGAAAAACTGTTGCAAGCGTTGATGGACATTAACCAAAAGGCCAATCGTTTACAAACGGCTGAAAAAGCAAACGCCGAAGCCTCGCACTCGTTTCATTTGGGTGCTTATTTCAACAAACACCAAGAGCCTGATCATGAAAACATCTAGCTTCCACCTCCTAGCATTTTGGCTGACCGCACTGCTGCTAAGCGCCTGCCAGTCAAATCAAACACTCACTGAATCAGGGTTTGGGGGCACGGGCGCACCGGTGATCGCTCAGCTTGAAGATACCAGCGGATTTGGCGGCACAGGACACAGCGCTTCCGGCTTTGGTGGAACCGGCATCATCGGCACCGTTGAAGCATTTGGCAGCATCTGGGTGAATGACATTGAAATCGGTTATGGCGAACAAACCCGTATCGTTTCCAATTTATCTTCAACCGACACCTTAAAGTTGGGACAACAAGTCATTCTAGAAACTTTGCCACTTGAGGATCAAACCTTAACGGGCGAAATTTCGATCCACTATCCAATCGCGGGGCAAATTACGGCGACCACAGATACCACCATCGTTGTAGAGCATCAGCACCAGATTCGACTGAATCCACAAAGCCATCAAGATCAAGGAATCCAACTGATTCCTGGGCACTATATTGCGATCAACGGTTTTAAAAATGCAGACCAAAGTTGGACAGCGACTCGATTGAACCAGAACCCTCAGCAAAAGGTCTTCTATCAACCTGAACCCCAGTTCGCATTGAGTGAAACCGTTTCGCGTTGGATTGTCGAACCCAAGCTCATTCAGCACAACCCTTGGTCAATACTGCGCGGTTTAAAACGCAACGCGACCCTAGAAACACGCCAGGGCAGCCACAAAATGCAAAAAACCGATTCAAAACAGGACGTTTATCAATTTAACAACCCGAACCACAATCGGCGATTATCTCCTGTAAATTCGGCTATACAACCAAGACCTTCGGCACGACAAAACCAAACCCGGCAACTGATGCAAATACAACATGAGCAGAATGCCATTCACCAACAACAAAAAGCATTACAACGCCAGCAACAGCAAACGCAACAGAAAATGATGCAAGACATCAAAACCGCCAGACCGCCAAATGGTCATCCGTGACAATAAACGTCAACCCTTTGAGCAATGGCCTAATGCTAACCGAGTGGCGGTTGATGTCTCGCTATTCAAAAGATATTGCACCGCTTGCCAAATCCCTTCAAAACCAATAGGTTGTGGAATGGCATTTTCGGCAAGGCGTGCTAACCTTTGTGCTTCGCTATCCTGCTCATTAAAAACCACCAGGCCTGGCGCTAATACATTCAATTTCACTTTAGGTGCCCAAGCCTTGGCCAGACTTTTGGTCAGGGTTTCCAGACCCGCTTTCGAGGCAAGATAAGCGCTATAATCGGGATGCCCCGCTGCCACACGCGCATCTGACATCGCGATCACATCCGCAAACTTTGCCTGACTTTGACACAGTAATGGATAACACACCTGATTGATTTGATAAGGGGCGGAAATATGGACCCTTAATAACGCTTCTAATAAACTTGGGGTTCCCGTTATTTGTGCATCCGTTACCCAAATCGAAGCATTATGAATCACCGCTCTCAAGCTTCGCACTTTTGTCGGGAGCTCTTCTAAAAAAGCTGCCAAGCTGACAATATCGTTAAAATCCACCTGAAACCCTAAAGCGCCTTTGGCTTTCAGTGCATCAACCGCAGATCGATGCTGACGATAGCTAAACACCACTGGCACACCTTGTGCCAGAAATTGCTCAGCCAAATAATAGCCAATCCGCTGACCCGCCCCCGTAATTAAAATCGCTTCTTGCAATGTCACCCCCTTTTTTCGTAAGTGCCAACCACCACTTTCATTGAAAAGCCAAAGGTTATTCAACGCAGTTTCTTCTCACAAAATATTACTCGAAATCAACCATGCCTGGTCAATTTTCTATAGCGCGGTGCCCATTTCATTTAAATCATGAGATAATGCATTCTTTTAAAAGGTGTGCTTTATTTTTAGATCTGACCGGTTTCAGTCTTTAAAAGCGATGACATTATTTATGCTGAACTTACTCAAAAAACCACTCTCTAGTATGCTATTAGTATCCACGACACTTATCCTATCAGCTTGTGGCGGTGGCGATAGCAGCTCAGTTTCGCCGATGACGACCTGGAGCTTTTCAGGCAGTAATGGCCCCGAGTTTTGGCATCTGGTGGTTGACCGTAATGGAGAACCTTATACTACCTGTAAATATGGTCAAAGGCAGTCGCCTATCAACATTACAGCGGCTAGTTTATCCCCATTAGACCTGCCCAATGTCGATTTTCAATATCAACCAACGGCCGTCAAAAGCACCACGCTAGGCTTTGGTATTTATGGTTTTGACCTTCAAGAGGAACCAACGCATAACGCAATTGTCGTGAATGGCGTAAAATCTGAACTGCAACAGATTCATTTACACACCCCAAGCGATCATCAAATCGATGGCAAACCTTATGATGGTGCTATCCATTTTGTTCACAAAGATACCACAGGGGCTTACACATTTGTGGCGGTATTACTTCAAGTCGGCGCTAGCAATGAAAATATAGCAACACTCATCGATCACCTGCCTGATTCAGTCCTTTTGGCGGAGATTCCTGAATTTAGTTTTGATTTGACAACCCTCTTACCACCAGAATCACAAAGAGCAAGTTATCGCTATTCCGGATCCTTCACAACCCCCGCTTGTGCTGAAAATGTAAACTGGATTATCATGCAAACGCCCATTGAATTTTCACAAAAGCAATTAGCGGTATTTCAGACCTTATTTGATGGCAATACCCGTCCAATCCAACAATTGAATGATCGAACGATAGAGGCTGACACCACCCCTTCAATTTAAAATCTTGCCAAAGGGTTCCTTGAACGCACTCAACAACCCCCTAATCATCAAGCTAAGACGGTTCGGCTTGAATTTTTTCAGTTCTACTGCTATGATTAGGCAAAATTTTGACCTTTAATTAAAGAGAGACCTTCCCATGAAAAGATTAGACCAAGTTTTGGCTAACGACAAAGTTCCGGCAGATTTAGAGCTGGTTATTGACCATATTATGTTTGCCTGTAAAGATATCGCTTTTAAGCTTCGTCAAGGTGAACTAGCCGGGATTCTAGGCACGACTGAAGATGAAAACATCCAGGGTGAAACCCAAAAGAAATTGGATGTTATTTCTAATGATTTATTAAAAGAAATTTTGGTCAGCAACCCTTATGTAAAAGGTGTCGGTTCCGAAGAAGAAGACTACACTATTGCGGGTAACAACAAGGGGAAATACTTGGTAACCTTTGATCCGTTAGACGGTTCTTCAAATATTGATGTCAACTTGTCAGTTGGAACCATCTTTTCAATTTTAGAAGCTCCTGCTGATGACCGTAGCGGCGATCAACAAGAAGTCTTCTTACAAACAGGACGCAAGCAAGTTGCTGCCGGCTATGTGCTTTATGGTCCTTCTGTTATCTTGGTCATGACTACTGGTAACGGTGTCAACTTCTTTACACTCGATACCACCATTGGCGAATTCACCCTAACCAAAAGAAATGTCACCATTCCTGAAGACACGTCTGAATTTGCTATCAATATGTCAAACCAACGCTTCTGGGAACCTGAAATGAAGCAATATATTGATGATTGCTTACTGGGTGAAGAAGGGCCTCTGGCCAAACGTTACAATATGCGTTGGGTCGCATCAATGGTTGCTGAAGTTCACCGTATTTTGGTTCGTGGTGGAATTTTTATGTACCCTTATGACAGCCGTGACCCTTCAAAAGCCGGTAAATTACGTTTAATGTACGAAGGGAACCCAATGTCAATGTTGGTTGAACAAGCCGGTGGGGCCTCTTCAACGGGTCGCATGGACATTATGGATGTTGAACCTAAAGGCATTCATGACCGTGTTCCGGTTGTACTCGGATCTAAGAATGAAGTTGCTAAAGTGGTTGCTTACCATACTAAGTAATCAACACGGAACTTCAGTCAATTCACCCGCTTAGTGCGGGTGTTTTTCGTTTGAATCAAACTCTTTAAAGGATACACTGATGGGTTATGCTGCTGTTGCCGCTGGCAAAGACGTACCAAATGATATTAACGTTATTATCGAAATTCCGGCTTTTGCGCCGCCAATTAAATATGAAGTGGATAAAGAAACCGATTTAGTATGGGTTGACCGCCTTCAAGGCGCCACCATGCAATATCCGGCAAACTACGGCTATATTAACGACACCCTATCGAATGATGGCGATCCCGTAGATGTATTGGTTGTTACCCCTCACCCATTAATGATTGGCTCTGTGATTCGTTGTCGGCCGATTGGCATTTTTCACATGACCGATGATGGTGGCGAAGATGCCAAAGTGATTGCTGTACCGGTTGATAAACTCACCCCCATTTATAAAAACGTGGAAAAGGTTGAAGACATTCCATTACTCAAGGAACAAGTTGAATTATTCTTTAGCCATTACAAAGACATTGAACCCGGAAAGTGGGTCAAAGTTGAAGGCTGGGGGGATGTTGATGCGGCTCGCAAAGAAATCCTGGATGGCATTGCGCAATACGAATCTTCAAAAAAATAGTCTGACTGATGCAAACCAAGCCTGGTTTTTACCAGGCCTGGTCATTTTTTCTCACAAATTAGTTGATAACATCACTTTTTTCCAAGCGGCAATCACCGCTGCTTTTTCACTCGAAAACCATTCAATCGGCACAAGTGACTTCTCATTCTGCAATGCCAATCTGTGATAAGTCGCACGATATTGGCGATAGACTTCTTCTAAATTTTCGACCTCTGCTTCCGGCAAAATACCGATGGTTTTGATTTCTTCTAATAGCCGAATATTGTCCGACCAAAAAGTCAACCGATTAAACTGATGGGCATAGCCTAACACCACATACTGCACCAAAAATTCAATATCGACAATCCCACCCGCACCTTGCTTTAAATCAAATTCATCCGCATTGGTTTTATCTAAAGACGTTTGCATTTTTTGACGCATTTCAACCACTTCTTTTCTCAATGCGGTTAAAGAACGCGCTTGAGAAATAAATTGCTGCTTAAAGGTTTCAAAGCTCGCTTTGAGCTTTTTAGAACCAACAATCGCACGCGTTCTAACCAAGGCTTGATGCTCCCACACCCAGGCCTTATTTTGTTGGTAAGCCTGAAATGCGGCCAGATCCGTTACAATCATGCCGCTGGCACCATTCGGTCTTAATCGTGTATCCACTTCATATAAAGTGCCGGATGGCATAAAGGTTGTTAACAATGAAATAATTTTTTGTGTCATTCGGATAAAATATAAATTATTTTCCAATGGCTTCTTTCCTTGGCTTTTCGCTGATGGTTCAACGTCATCATAAAGAAAAACAATATCCAAGTCGGAACCATAACCCAACTCAATCCCACCGAGTTTGCCATAACCAATAATCAAAAAAGGTAAATCCTCGGTTGACGCTACCCCGCCCGGCAGTCCATTGCGATGTTGCATAAATTGCCAAGCATATTGCGTGGTCACCTCCAAAACGGCCTCTGCAATCCAAGTCAAATAATCACTTACCTTCATTATCGGCAAATGGCCGGTGATATCGGCCGCTGCCACTCGAAACACTTGCGAATGCTTCCATTGTCGCAATTGATTCATAAAGGCTTCATCATCCAATGCATTTTCGGCCAATATTTTCATTGCTTCTGCTTTGAGTTCGGTCAGTTTTAATGGCTCATACAAAATTCGTTCGTCAAGCAATTGATCCAAAAGCGCCGGATATTTAACCAACATTTCTGCGGTCCAAGCGCTGAGAGAACACAGTTGCAATAAGTGCGGAATGGCTTGAGTATTTTCTTTCAGTAAGACTAAATAAACACTCCGGTTCATCACACTGCTGATGACTTTTAAGGCGCGTTCCAGCGCCACCACCGGATCTTCAATCTGCTTTAAACCTGTCAAAATACCCGGCAACACCGCTTTAAAACGACTGACGGCATCTGCACTGGCATGCGTATAAGCACGCGAGCTAAAAAACTGATTTAAAAGTTGCTCTAAGGCTTCTGGTTTGGCTAAGCCTTGATTTACCAGCACTTCAACGTCAATTTGATCTGATAAACACGCTTCTTTTAAACGGGTATCTTCGTTGTCGGTTTCTGCAATCGTATCTTCCGCAAAAACGCTATCAAACTCCGACTGAACAAACTGCAAATGCTGTGACAGCACTTCAAAAAAATCGTCATAATTTTCAAACCCCATCGAGTTGGCCAGGGCTGTTTGCTGGCCTTCATCCACAGGTAGATCATGGGTTTGTTGATCGTTCCACTCTTGTAAATGATTCTCGGCTTTACGCAAAAAATAATAGGCAGCCAACAAACCTTGCTGAGGATGTGAATCCATATACTGCCTATCCCCTAAGGTTTGCAACATCGGCACCAATTGGCGACCTTGTAGTAACAGATCGCGCCCACCATGTACCAATTGAAATGCTTGAACAATAAATTCTATTTCTCGAATCCCGCCGGGACCGAGTTTGATATTACGATGTTTATCTTTTTTCTTGACCTCTGTATTGATCATCACCTTTAATTCTCGTAACGATTCAATCGCCGAGAAATCGACATATTTTCGATAAATAAAAGGCCTGAGAATCTCAAACAGTTCACGCCCTTTTTTAGGGTCTCCTGCAATTATTCGTGCCTTAACCAAGGCATAGCGTTCCCATGCTCGACCATGAATTTGATAATAATTCTCCATCTCAGTAAAACTAACGGCTAAAGGCCCTGACTGTCCAAAAGGTCGCAAGCGCATATCAACTCGATACACCATGCCATCGTGAGTTAATTCGGTCAGAGACTTATTAACCGCTTGTCCTAAGCGAATAAAAAAATGATCATTCGGAATATTTCTAACCCCTCCTTGGGTTTGACCCTTTTCCGGATACACAAAAATCAAATCAATATCGGACGAAAAATTGAGTTCCTGCCCGCCAAGCTTTCCCATAGCTAATACTAATAATGTTTGTGGCTCACCCGACTCCGCCCCTATCGGCGTGCCGGATTTCAAAATCATTTGCTGGTAATGCCAATCAACGGTTGACGCCACTAACGCATCAGCTAAATCTGATAAATCATGCAGCGTTTCATCCACACTCGCCAAACCATTCAAGTCTCGAATCGCAATGCGCACCATTTCGGCACGGCGAAGTGTACGCAATGTTTGATTCAGAGACACCAAGCTGTCACAGGCTTTAATGGCTTGCGTCACCTTATGTTGAAGCGCATCCGCTTGATAGGCATGCTGCCAATGCGATGACGCCAATAACTCAGGAAAGCGACGTCCTTCACGTTCAACAAACAAACTCCACGCCCGGATTTTTTCAATAGAAATCGGCATTGTCATTTTTTCTCTCTTCCTTAACCATTAGGCCGCTAAAAAGGATTAAAAACAGCCAGGCCTGGGCATTTTTAACCCATTTTGGCCTGAAAATCTTGCATTCGGTATAAATATAATTTGGTTTTTCGACGATCATCCAGTTCCCATATTTCCGATGGTTCAACCTCAGGCACCGCAAAACTGTTCGACACGAAAATAGCATCCGGGTGCATTTCGGCAATGACTTTTTGCCACAATTTCGGCATGGGGTCGGGGGACAAAAAGGCATAAACCACATCGTAATACCCTAATTGCGTTTTCCAAATATCCATCGCAAAGACCTGACCACCACGTAATAACGTAAAAAACTTCGAGACCAAATACGGAATAGGCGCTGTTTCAACACCATCTGCACGCTCAACGTTCACCAGCTGACTCATGAACACCACGTTGCCTCCTAACCCACAACCCAAATCTAAAAACCGAACTTGCTGCCTTCTTTTTATCAATTTCTTCAATGCCTGACGGGTCGTGCTATTGGTTAAATATAATGGAACTCTCTCTTTAATGGCATTAAAAAAGATCATCCAAAGCACCACAAATATCAACAATGCCCACCAAGGGTTAATTTGAAAATGCAAGCCAAAATAAAGCCCGACAGGCAAACCAAATTGAATCAAGCGCCACCAACACGGCAAACCCAATCGGCAGCTTAAAAAAGCCGCTAAAACCCCTTGCGCAACCGCTAGCGCCCAGAGCGGATAAGGAGGCGTTACCCAATAACTTGCCCCCTTTACTACGGCTGCCAAAATGAGCAGCGCCAACCCTTGAATCAATAAAGCCAACACAATTTTAGGAACGCGCTTCATCATCACCTCTTATTTTGCACCATAAAAAAACAAGACTGCACCATTCAAACATTACTACCCCATACAATTTTAACCAAAAAAGGTATAACCTCTTGTTTAAAAAAGTTTTTTACCTTATGGCACACACAAAGCTTTAGTCCGTTTGAACATTTTTTCAATTAAAAATCAGAGGTTAGTATGAAACTTGTAGTCGCAATTATCAAACCTTTTAAACTCGATGATGTCCGTGAAGCCCTTCATGAAATTGATGTGCATGGCATGACCGTCACCGAAGCAAAAGGGTTCGGACGCCAAAAAGGCCATACCGAAATCTATCGTGGCGCAGAATATGCCATCGAATTTTTACCTAAGGTGCGCATCGAAATTGCGGTCACCCAAGACAAAGTCGAAAGCGTGATTGAAGCTATCGGCTCTGCCGCTCGAACAGGAAAAATCGGTGATGGCAAAATTTTCGTCAGCTCTATTGAACAAGCGGTTCGAATCCGAACTGAAGAGAAAGGGGAAATCGCACTTTAAATAAGACTTTCTCCACGCATCTTTTGTTAAACGATAAGGAACTTTAATTATGGAACAAATATTAGAATTAAGCTACGCATTAGATACTTTCTACTTTCTAATGTCCGGCGCTCTGGTCATGTGGATGGCTGCCGGTTTTGCAATGCTGGAAGCAGGACTGGTTCGCTCAAAGAACACCACTGAAATTTTAGCGAAAAACATTGGGCTATTTGCCATCGCTTGTATTATGTATATGTTAGTGGGTTATAACATTATGTATGGCGATTCACTCAACTCCGTTATCCCCGGATTAAGCTTTTTAATCAGCGGTGACAATGCAACGACTGCGGTTATTGCCGGTGGTGATGATGCACCTTACTACTCAAACATGTCTGACTTCTTCTTCCAAGTGGTCTTTGTTGCCACAGCGATGTCGGTTGTTTCGGGTGCGGTTGCAGAGCGGATGAAGTTAATGTCATTCTTTGTGTTTGCCATTGTCTTTACCTCTGTTATCTATCCTGTCCAAGGTTTTTGGAAATGGGGCGGTGGTTTCCTAGACGGTCTTGGTTTCTTAGACTTTGCCGGTTCAGGGGTTGTTCACATGGCTGGTGCAGCAGCAGCTTTGGCTGGCGTGCTCTTACTTGGCGCTCGTAAAGGTAAATATGGTCCGGATGGAGAGTCTCGTGCAATCCCGGGTGCAAACCTACCTTTAGCGACTTTAGGAACCTTTATCCTATGGTTAGGCTGGTTTGGATTTAACGGGGGTTCTGAGCTTAAAATCTCAAACGTAGAAGAAGCGAATGCTGTTGCAATGATCTTTGTCAACACGCTTCTAGCTGCTGCTGCCGGGGTTGTTGGTGCGCTCGCTGTGTCTAAAATCAAGTTTGGTAAGGCTGACTTAACCATGATGTTAAATGGTGCATTAGCGGGTCTTGTTGCCATTACAGCAGAACCTTTAACACCGAGTGCTTTAGAAGCCACCCTGATTGGTTTAGTGGGCGGGATGATTGTTGTGATTGCCATCATCGTATTGGATACCAAGTTGAAAATTGACGATCCGGTTGGTGCTATCTCAGTGCATGGGGTGGTTGGGATTTATGGTCTAATCGCTGTGACCTTCACCAATCCTGATGCTAGCTTGGTTGCACAGTTAATTGGTATTATTTCAATCTTTGCCTGGGTCTTCATCGCAAGCTTGATTGTCTGGAGCATCGTTAAAGCGGTCATGGGCATTCGAATCTCTGAAGAAGATGAGTTCGAAGGTGCTGACCAATCTGAGTGTGGCATGGAAGCCTACCCAGAGTTCTCTAAATAAGCGGATAACACGCTTAACGATCAGACCCCTGCCTATGCAGGGGTTTTTTATTTCAGAAAACTCCTTAAAAACGTCAAACGTCACAAATTTCGTATTTTATACAGACATTTCAACCACCACACTTTTAGACTGGTTTTCATAACAATGGGGTGTCGAAACTTCAAAACGACCGCTTCTGCGTCTGGGTTATGTAACGGGTGACTTATCCAATTCTCAATGGTTTCTAATTCCATTCCCGAATCCAATGCAATCAACTGCCAAGGTAAAAACGGCTCGCCTTGTTTCGCAACAGGCCCACCCGGGAGAATCGTCAGCGGAATTTTTTGTTCCAAAATCACCGTTTCTGTCTTACCCGATTCAGTCCAAATTCGAATGACTTCTTCTTCCTCCAACAAGGTACCATAAGGTAAAAATAAATAATTCGCCGACAATTGAGTCACCGGATAATCCGTTAATGGCGGTCCTTCCGGAAACTGAAACTGACAATACCGACCCGAACAACAAGACATATGCCTCCTTCAAAACCAAACTATCATTTTGGGTACCTTGATTAAACCCTGATGCATTTTAATCGATTTACCCCGTCAATAAACAGCGTTAAAACACCAGACGGCTAACATACTGTCAAGGCCATATTAAAAAAATCTTTTAATTTCAATGAAAAGGGGTAAAATAAATTTTACAAAAAGATGAAAGCACAGCTATTTTAAAGTGTGACTATTCACCTCCCAAAGCCCAGAAAAGGAGTCTATCATGGCTATCGAATCGTTAAATGCAGTGGATAACAGCTCAATGATGAGCAGCTTAAATAAAACCAATCAAAGTCTGACCTCCGGCTCACAAATTAACAGTGCTGCAGATAATGCTGCCGGTAGTGCCATCGTCACATCCTTAACCTCTAAAATTAATACACAAGACATCGGTATTCAAAATGCCACGACCGGCGGCAATTTGCTCCAAACTGCCGATGGCGGTGCCAGCCAAATCACTGAGCAACTGCAACGCTTGAGTGAACTGAGCATTCAATCATTAAACGGGACTTATAACAGCTCTCAAAGAGCTGCCTTAAATGCTGAATTCCAGCAAGGCTTAAAAAGTATCAACGACTTTGCTGAATCGACCTCTTTCAATGGCATGAATCTGTTAAATGCAGATACCGCTTCAGTTGATATTGCATTAGGCAGTGACAGCTCAGCCAGCCTAACACTCCCAAATCTAACCACCGATGCGTTAGGACTAACAGGGGCAGACATTTCCAACCCAAACAATGCGTTGGCAATCCAATCACAACTTTCCGATGCTCTCGGACTGGTTTCCGATAGCCGTGCTCAATTTGGCGCACAGCAAAATGGCTTAAGCGCTTCTGCTTCAAATCTCGCTAACCAAAATATCAATACACAAAGTACCCGCAGCCAAATTAACGACACCAATTATGCCGGTGCTGTGCTGGAACAGTCTCGTTTGCAAATTTTGAATCAAACATCTTTGGCTATGCAAGCACAAAACAACCAAAACTTTAGTAACGTTCTCTCGCTGTTAAGTTAGACCCTCCTTCCCGCCAAAACGACCAGGTCTGGTCGTTTTAGCGGGTTTCCAACGCATCCATTGCCGCATTCGCCAAAGCATCAACCCGCTCATTCTCTGAATGGCCTGAATGGCCTTTGACCCATTGCCAACAGACTTCATGTTGCGCTAAAGCTTCATCTAAAGCCTGCCATAAATCTTGGTTCTTAACGGGTTTTTTAGCCGCTGTTTTCCAGTTATTACGCTTCCAATTTGCCATCCACTGACTCACGCCATTTTTGACATATTGCGAGTCGGTTGTTAAGGTGACTTTACAAGGGCGCTTTAATGCGCGCAACGCTTCGATCGCAGCCGTTAACTCCATACGATTATTGGTTGCTTGTTGCGCCGATCCACTGAGTTCCTTTTCAATATTACCGAAGCGCAATAATGCCCCCCAACCACCAATACCCGGATTACCTCTGCATCCACCGTCGGTAAAGATTTCCACTTCTTGCATGTTAATTTTTATCCTTCAAAGCTTGTCGTGATTGCTTGTGACTGCGACTGGTGGCGACTGGTCTTTGACCTTTGCTGACCGTCAGCCAGTTTTTCAAACGCCAATTCAAGCCAACAGGCGTCGGCGAAAAAATTCTTTTCTTGGCCAAAATTGCATAGAGGTTCCCAAAGTGCAAACCGGCGCGCCCTAAACCTTGCTCAATGGATTGCAACCACCGTCCTGCCGGTTTCTGACTAAAGCAACTGGCTGAACTGTATGTAATTAATTCAATATCATAGCCGAGCAAACTTAACCAATCGACCAATCGATGCACCCGAATTAAATGTGCCTGCTTAAATCCACCTTGGGTATTTTGTAATCGATTTGAAATCGTCCGGCACCCTAAAGGATTAAATCCGGTAATTAATAAATGTCCTTCCGGTATTAACATTTGATCAACTTGACGTAACAAATGATAAGGATCAATCACTGATTCTAAGGTATGCGGCAAGACAAAAACATCAATCGAATCGGCTTTAATGGGCAAGTAATCAATATCTGCCTGGATAAAGCATTTGTTAGCGACACTGGGTAAACAGTCATCCACCAATACTTTATTCGTTACCCGTGAATTGACCAGCAAATCCTCTTCACAAATTCGACCCAACTGAACTAAATAAAGTCCAAACACTTGGCTAAGTGTTCGATCAATAATCGCTTGTTCCTCTTTTAACAGCGCTTGTCCTTGCGGTGAATAAAAGAAGTCGGTTAAAAAGGCTTGAAACTGTTGATTCGTCATTCTATTAGAGGTCAGATTTGTTAGAATACTGGCATTATAGCAATTAACAGGACAGACATGAAAATCGTTGGGATTCCGACTTTATCAGACAATTACACTTGGGTTATTCTCGATGACGACCCAACAATCGCCACCCATGCGTGGGTCGTTGATCCGGGCGAGTCGCAAACGGTTAACCAATATTTTCAAGCGCATGACCTTGAATTAGCAGGTATCTTAATTACCCACCACCATTATGATCATGTTGATGGCGTATCCGACCTAGTGGAGACTTTCGGAAAAATTCCGGTTATCGGCAATGCATCAGGGCCGTTTAAAGGCATTAATCAAGCCGTAACAGACGGCGATCATATCCGCATTTTCGCAGAACCTTTTAAAGTTATCGAAACCCCCGGACACTGTCCGGAACATCTGAGCTTTTATCACCCACAAGCCTTATTTTGTGGTGATGTCTTGTTTACGGGGGGCTGTGGCAAAATTTGGGATTATCCACCTGAACGCATGAGCCAATCACTGCTTACCTTGCGAAATTTGCCCGATGATTGCTCAGTTTATTGTGGTCATGAGTATACTTACGCTAATTTAAGGTTTGCAACCTTAGCGGAACCTGACAATATAACGATTCAAGCTAGACTCAATGAAGTCACTCAAAAAACCCTCATGCAGCAACCTTGCGTACCCGCTCTTTTAGGCATCGAAAAACAAACCAACCCCTTTTTAAGATTTGATCAGTTTCCCTTAAAAGCGACCCTTACCGAAAAGGGCGCAGAGGCAAATAACCCAGCCAGTCTGTTTGCCACTTTAAGAGCTTGGAAGGATGAATGTGACGCTGCCGGTATTTTGGAAATGAACATCAATGACTAAACTTCGCACAACCTTCTTAACCCTGATAACAATCACTTTACTATTCGGCTTGAGTGCTTGCGCACAACTTCCTCAATTAACTAACTTGTCTGAAACCTTGACAAGGACAGCGCAAAGCACCCCGGAACAGGCCGCCACCGCAGAGGTTACAGAAGGGGCTCTCGACCCAACAGAAGCAACGCGCCCGCCACTACCCCCTTTACCCATCAACGAACCCCATGTTCCACACGATGAAGCCTTTATAAACCCGTTTAAACTGGCCATTATTCAAACCAAAAACCAGTTCGCACAACCCCGTTTAGACAGTTTTCCGAATGAAAATACAGAAACTGTTTTTGCACCCAACACCAAAGCTTATCAAAATCTCTGGAATGAATTGAGTGATCACTTCTTTATTGAACCGGCACACATCACTCACTTTGAAGATTATTTAAATTATTATCAAAAAAGACCCAATTACTTTAAGCGGGTATCCATTCGGGCTAAACCTTATTTACATTTTATTTTAAATGCGGTCAAACAACGTAACATGCCATACGAAATTGCGCTTTTACCCATTGTTGAAAGTGGTTATTACCCTTATGCTCGATCCTATGTCGATGCGGCTGGCCTTTGGCAGTTCATGCCCGCAACGGGATATATGTACGGCCTTAAAAAAAATTGGTGGTATGACGGACGTCAAGATATTGAACGCAGCACCCTAGCCGCTTTAGACTATTTACAAGTGCTCTATAAACAAAATAATTATGACTGGCTATTAGCATTGGCTGCTTATAACAGTGGTTATGGCAATATTCTAAAAGCCCAAAAGCAGTACCTTCAAAAACACCCTAACGGCTCAGCAAACTTTTGGAACATTCGCACTTACTTACCAAAAGAAACCCAACACTATGTACCACAACTGTTAGCGATTACCTATTTGGTTCGACACCGCAACCAATTTGGCATTGAACTTGAGACGATTCCCAATGAACCTTATTTCGCCAAAACCCCCTTATCAAACCAAATCAGTTTAACGAAACTTTCTCAAGCTTTAGACACCCGCATCGACACCCTAAAAACCCTTAATCCCGGCTATTTACGACTGGCAACCCCGCCTCACCGTTCAGAGGAATATTCTCTATTATTACCCATCGACAAAATTGAAAAGTTTCACAAAAAATACCAAGAAAACCCCCAATATTTTGCGGTCAACTGGGTTCAACATAAAATTCGTTCAGGAGAAAGTCTCAGTGTCATTGCGCACCGATACCGAACCTCTAGCAAGGAAATCAAAAAACTAAACGGAATGAAAACCAGTTTTTTACGTGCCGGCAAGACCTTACTGATTCCGCTCCCTCAAAGCCACACTTTGGCCAGACAACCCTTGCAAAAATCAAAGCGCTATCAAGGTCAACAGCATATCCATGAAGTGCGATCGGGCGAAAGCTTATGGACGATTGCCCGCTACTACAACACCACACCGCGTAAGCTCTGTGAATGGAACCGGATTAGCATCCGTAACCCCATTCGAAAAGGTCAGCATTTAATCATTCATTCAGACCGTTACGGCAAGGAGCTGTCACACACCTTAAAAACGGGTGAAAGCCTTTGGCTGGTGGCTAAAAAATACCAAGTGACCACGCAGGAACTCTGCAATTGGAATGGCATTAAACGATCTGACATTCTCCAGCCAGGCACCAAAATCACTGTCTGGGTCAAAAGTTAATGATACCATCATCGCTTCTCACCCGGCGTTTCCAACGTCTCATTGCCATTTTAATCCTACTCTTCACCCTGACACCAAGCTTAGCAACACTAGACCGCAGCCAACTCACGACCAATCAACAAACTTTTTTAAAGGCGTATGACGCCATAAAAGCGAATGACCGACCCTTAATCGCAACCTATAAACAACAATTAGCAAACTATACCCTCTATCACTATTTACCTTACTTAGACTATATGTTTCATCTGGAAAATACGCCGGCACCTTTGATTGAAACCTACCTTAACAACACCCCTAACAGCCCGCTACCCGCTTTTCTAAAACGCAAGTGGCTTTATCACCTTGGCAAAACGCAACAATGGTCATTGTTCCTTAAGCATCATCAAGATTCACAACAAGACTCAACGCCCCTACAGTGTTACGCCCTTAGAGCCAAAATTGCAAAGGCGCCATCCGATTCCATGTTAAACCAAGTTAAACAACTCTGGGTTAAATCATTTAATAACGCATCGGCTTGTCAACCATTGGATCAATACTTACGACAAAACAAAGCGTTAACCGGTTCAATGGTTTGGAAAAAGATTGTAAGCGCAATGCAAAAAGGTAAATTATCACTCGCCAAGCAAGCTGGCCGAGACCTATCCAAACTGGAACAAAACGCACTCGACTATTGGATAAAAGTCTACCAAACACCCGATTTAGTCCAACGCGCAATGCCTGCCGGCATTTCCCCGGTTATTCGCCAACAAATATTCAAACAAGGGGTTTTACGCTACGCCTATACTGAACCGCAAAAAGCACTCGCGTTACTCGGACAACGCGCATCACAATATGGCTTAAACCATGAAGAAGTGGGCGCCATCACAAAGACCATTGGTCTAAGACTCGCTTATCGTTATGACCCGACAGCAAGTGAAACCTTGGATCAAATTGATCAAGCCAGTCAAGATCACCAAACCATTGAATGGCAGTTACAACTCACTATTCGCAATGGCGATTGGTTGCGTTACCTCGATTTATTCGAGCGGATGCCTATGGCCTACCAACATAAAAAACGCTGGCAATACTGGCGTGCTCGTTCGCTCGCCAAACTGAATCGTAACAACGAAGCTCAAGAAATCTACCAGCGCCTTGCTAAGCAACGCAATTTTTACGGATTTTTATCCGCTGACATTTTAAAACAACCCTACCGATTCAACCCAAAACCCAGTCAAACCCAAACAAAATCTAGCTTACAGAAAAAATATCCACAACTACGGATTATTGAAGAATTGCTCGCCATTGATTGGAAAATCAGCTTAAAAAGAGAATGGTATCATCTACTTGAACACACAGATGAAGAAGATTTTGAAGCCATTGCCAACCTGATGTCAGACTGGAATCAGCACCATCTTGCGATACAAACCATTTCCAAAGTTAAAAAATGGGATGACTTAACATTACGATTTCCCACCCCCTATAAAGAACCTGTTATGCAAGCGGCTAACAAAAACACCATTGATCCCGCTTGGGTTTACGGTGTTATGCGCCGTGAAAGTGCTTTTTCAAGCAATATCAGTTCGTCTGCCGGCGCCATTGGACTCATGCAACTCATGCCCACTACCGCCCGTTACATTGGTCAAAAAATCGGCTTCAAAAAATGGCAATACAATCAACTTACCCGGCCTAATGAGAATATAAGCTTGGGCAGCGCTTATCTTAGCTATCTACATCAAAAATATAATGGTAGCCGAATCCTGGCCACCGCAGCTTATAATGCAGGCCCTAAACGGGTTGATCAATGGATCCCACAACATCAATCAATGGCGGCAGACCGATGGATTGATACCATCCCTTTTTCCGAAACTCGCGCTTATGTTAAAGCGGTTCTCGAATATACCACCATTTTCAAGTCGATCCTGAATCAAAAATATGATCGCTTAGAAAACTTTATGCACCCCATTGGGGGCAAATAAATTATTAAATTGCCACGCTCACCCAAAGTTAGCTTGATGAACCCTCGGTTAATCGAAGTGCCCCAAGTATCATTTGAAAATGGATATTGATCTGAATGGGTAAAAAACCAAGAAAGAGCTAAAAAAAAAGCCCCAGGGACACCTGGGGCTTGAAATGCATTAATTCCCTTTCGAGAAATAATCAGAGGAGGATACTCATGAAAAAACCATGAATTGAGCACAGTTTAATAGAAATAATTTATATTGTCAAATGCTAATATTAAAATTATTCCAAAAACTTCATAAGCAATCCTTATATTTTTCGCCAAGTCGTCCCTGAAGCACTATCTAATAGTTCAATGCCTTGCGCCAACAATTCATCCCGAATCGCATCTGAACGAGCAAAATCCTTTGCTTGACGTGCCGCTGACCTTTGCTCAATTAACGCCTCAATCGCCTGTTCATCCAGGTTTGATGAGGAAGGTTGCGATTTAAAAAACTGCTCCGGAGTCTGTTCTAATAACCCGAGTTGATTGGCTAACTTTTGTAATAAAACAGCCAGGCCTGGCTGTTTTTGGATATTCACCTGCTTTGCCAACTCAAATAAAGCGGCCAACGCTTGGGGGGTATTCAAGTCATCATTCATTGCGGCCATAAATTCTGCTTCTAATACAGACGCCGCTTTTGAAGCCCCGCTCAAAGCATCCGCAGGAATGGTTTCGAGTGCAGAATACAGTCGCCCGACACTGGCTTTGGCATTATTGAGATTTTCCTCAGAATAATTCACCGGACTCCGATAATGACTCGCCAGTAGAAAATAGCGAATCACTTCCGGATGATATTGTTTTAACACTTCACGAATGGTAAAAAAGTTCCCCAAGGATTTAGACATTTTTTCATCGTCGATGCGCACAAACCCACAATGCATCCATAAATTTACATAGGTTTCACCCGTGGCACATTCAGACTGGGCAATTTCATTTTCGTGATGTGGAAAGCTTAAATCCATGCCGCCGCCATGAATATCAAAATGATTACCTAAGCACTGTGTCGACATGGCAGAACATTCAATATGCCAACCGGGTCGGCCTTCTCCCCAAGGGGATGCCCACGCAGGCTCATTGACCTTGGACGCTTTCCATAAGACAAAATCCAGCGGATCCTGTTTTGCTGTATTGATTTCAACCCGTGCACCTGACGCTAAATCGTCTAGTGTTTTGCCTGATAAACGACCATAATCCTCATCTGCTTTCACGTGAAAATAGACATCACCATTTTCAGCCACATAAGCAAAGCCCTTTTCGACTAGCTTAGCAATCATCTGCTCGATTTGCGGCATATAGTCAGTGGCTTTTGGTTCGATATCGGGACGCAATACATTCAAAGACTTTTCATCCTCATGCATTGCCGCAATAAATCGTTGGGTCAGCGTCTGAATGGATTGTTGGTTTTCTAACGCTCTTTTAATAATTTTGTCATCAATATCGGTGATATTTCTGACATAAGTGACATCATACCCCAGTTGCCGCAAATGACGCACCAAAGTATCAAACACCACCATCACCCGAGCATGTCCTACATGACAATAGTCATAAACGGTGACACCACAGACATAAAGCCCAACTTGATTGTCTTTAATGGGCTTAAAAATCTCTTTTTGACGCTTTTCGGTATTGTAAAGTTTTAACGGCTCAGAGCCTAAAGAAACCTTCTCCATTAAGCTTGACTCCATGTATCTCTTAACCCAACCGTCTTATTAAAAACTAAAGCTTGTTTGGCTTGATTATCACGACAAAAATAACCTTCTCGTTCAAATTGATAAGCCACTTCCGGTTCAACTTCGGCCATATTTGCCTCCACAAACCCTTGCTTAATGACCAGAGATTGAGGATTGATAACCGCTTCAAAATCCTCTGCTTTAGCAGGATTTGGAACACTAAACAAACGATCATAAATCCTAAATTCTGCCGCCAATGCCGTGGTCGCCTCAACAAAATGAATCACCCCTTTCACTTTACGACCATCTGCCGGGTTTTTCCCCAAAGTCTCAGGATCATAAGTGGCATATATTTTCACGGCCAGCCCTTCTGAATCGGTTTCCACTCGGTGCGCCTTAATCACATAAGCATTTCTCAAGCGGACTTCTTTCTCTAACGCCAAACGTTTCCATTTTTTATTCGGAGCCTCTTCTACAAAATCAGCACGATCCATATATAAACGGCGACCAAAATAGATTTCTCGTTGCCCCATCGCTTCATTTTGCGGGTGCAATGGCGCAGAAAGGGTTTCTAGCTTGTCCTCCGGATAATTCTCGATAATCAATTCAACCGGCTCAATCACCCCCATGGTTCTTGGTGCGACCCCATTCAAATCGTCTCGAATAGCCGCTTCCAAAATCCCCATTTCCGTCATACTATCGACTTTTGAAATACCAATACGATCTGCAAAATCTCGAATCGCGGCAGGCGTCACACCACGGCGCCTCATCCCGGATATCGTTGGCATGCGCGGGTCGTCCCAACCGGAGACCAATTCATCTTGAACCAACTGGTGTAATTTACGTTTGGACATCATGGTATATTCAAGATTCAGCCGAGAGAATTCATACTGATAAGGACGATCCGGACGATTAAAATCGTTCAGATGCTCTAATACCCAATCATACAACCGGCGATTATCCTGAAACTCAAGCGTACATAAAGAATGGGTCACCCCTTCAATAGCATCCGAAAGACAATGTGCAAAATCATACATTGGATAAATACACCAGTCATTGCCCGTTTGGTGATGATACGCAAATCGAATACGGTATAACGTCGGATCACGCATACACATAAACGCTGAGGCCATATCGATTTTGGCTCTTAAAACACATTCCCCCTCTTTAAACTCGCCTGCTTTCATCCTGGCAAAAAGTGCCAAATTTTCAGCCACTGACGTGTTACGATACGGGCTGTCTTTACCCGGCTCCGTTAAGGTTCCTCGATAAGCACGCGTTTCTTCGGCATTTAAAAAACAAACATAAGCCAAGTCTTTTTCTATCAACTCCACCGCATATTGATAAAAACGGTCAAAATAATTGGAGGAATAGCGAGGCTCGCCCGCCCATTCAAACCCTAACCAAGCCACATCTTGTTTAATCGCCTCGACATATTCCACCTCTTCTTTAGTCGGATTGGTATCATCAAAACGTAAATTGCAAAGCCCTTGATAATCCTCCGCCAATCCAAAATTCAGGCAAATCGATTTAGCATGACCAATATGCAAATAACCATTTGGTTCAGGAGGAAAGCGCGTTTGAACTTTTTTGACACGCTGGTTTGCCAAATCCGCATCAATAATATTGCGAATAAAATTGGTGGGTTTGTCGAGGGGCGTTTCTGTATTCTGAGTCATCTGCAATAAAACCTATCTCGTTTTAATAATAACCGCGAATTATAACATGAGCGCCGAATTCGCCCATTGATAAAATATACTCAAAAAACAAACGGGATTAACTTATGGGTTTTGGTTGAATAATGGGCATAATGCTCAAATTTTTGGCGCAGAAGCTGTTCTTCATAGTGAAGCTTGATCAATAGGTCAACGCATAACATCATTAATATCACCCAGCGCTCAACGGTTGGCTCGCTGATCACCAACGGCACAAAAAACAGCCCAATCGACAGATACATGGGATGACGAATAAAGGCATAAGGACCGACTTGAACCAACATTGCATCAGGGCGAGGATCCGGCGTAATGTTAAACTTTCCCCAATGCATGGTATGCAGTGACCAAAGCCCTAACAATACCCCCAAAATCTGAACCACAAGACCCACACCATTGGCCAATAGAGATCCCGTTAGCAATAAGGCGCCGATCATTGAAAACTGAATCAAAACCAAAGCATAAGAAAATAACAACTTTGCAGACAAACGTTTGGCGTTCAAAGGCCACTCCTTAAGATAAACAGCTATTCTAAAAGAATGCGCCAAGATTTGCGAAAGGTTTTCGGTTCATCCGTTGCACACATCATGCTAAAATACACGCCAATTATTATTGGGAGAGATCAAATGAAACGTTTTTTAGTTTGGGCACTACTGAGTCAGCTTTTTATATTTAACCAGGCATTTGCCGCCGACAAATCCCTTCCGCAGGTTTTAATTGAAACCAACAAAGGCAATATCATTTTAGAACTGTATCCCGATAAAGCCCCTAAATCTGTCGAAAACTTTTTACGCTATGTTAATGAAGGCTTTTATGATGGCACCATTTTTCACCGTGTCATTGCTAATTTCATGATTCAAGGCGGCGGGTTCACCCCAGAAATGCACCAAAAACCCGCCCACGATCCCATTCAAAATGAAGCTGACAACGGGCTCAAAAATCAAATCGGTACCGTGGCAATGGCTCGCACCAATGACCCCCACTCGGCTTCTTCGCAATTTTTTATTAACGTCGCTCAAAATAGCTTCCTCGACTTTCGTGAAAAAACTGAGCGCGCTTACGGCTATGCCGTTTTCGGCCGCGTCATTAATGGCATGCGCGCGGTAAACCAAATCCGCCAAGCCAAAACAGGCTTTAACAGCGGCATGGGCGATGTTCCGCTTTCACCGATTATTATGACCAAAGTTTCTCAAATTAAATAACCTCTTAAAAGCCGCTAAAACGCCCAGGCCTGGTGGTTTTAGCGGCTTTTTTACGAATAAAATAGGATGAACGCTATGACCACACAAATCATTTTTGAAACCTCTATGGGCGATATCACCATTGAAGTTGACCCTGAAAAAGCGCCTATCGGCGCAGAAAACTTTGTTCATTACGCAATGGAAGGCTACTACAATGGCACGATTTTCCACCGCATTATCCCCGGCTTTATGGTGCAGGGCGGCGGTATGTTGCCTGGTATGGAAGAAAAACCTGCCGGAGACCCAATTGAAAATGAAGCTGACAATGGCTTAAAAAATGTGCGCGGTAGCCTGTCTTATGCCCGCACCATGGATCCGCATTCAGCCACAACCCAGTTTTTTATGAACTTGGTGGATAACGATTTTTTAGACCACCGCTCTAAAGACATGAATGGCTGGGGCTATGCCGTGTTTGGTCAAATTGTTAAGGGCTTAGATGTGATTGACGAAATGGCAAAAGTCAAAACCACTTCGCGCCGTGGTCATCAAGATGTCCCGGTTGAAGACATTATCATCGAAAAAACCCGCGTGATTGAATCCGACTAAGCATGTCTGCTTCAGCAGCGCCTTACACCCTGATGGTTGCAGATATTCATTTGCAGCCGGATGAGACCCACCCCATTAATCAAACCTTTATTGAGTTCCTGCAAACCGACGCACGCCATGCCGACGCACTCTACATTTTAGGCGACTTATTTGAAATGTGGGTAGGAGATGATATCGGACTGATTCAATATCATCATGCCATAAAAGCCCTTAAAGCGCTGAATGACAGCGGGGTTGCTATTTATGCACTTTATGGCAATCGCGATTTTTTAATGCGGGATGCGTTCTGGCAAGCCACCGGCATCCAACCCCTTAGCAAGGATGTTAATCAGATCACCCTTTATGACCTACCCTTGCTGATATCTCATGGCGATATATTTTGTCAAGATGACAAAGGCTATCAAAGAATGCGGCGACTGCTTCGTCATCCTTGGGTTCAAAAATTGTTTTTATGGCTCCCCCAAAAAAGACGTTTAGCCATCGGTGAAGCGATGCGAAACAGCTCGAAAACCGCTAGCCAAAATAAACCCATGCGTTATATGAATGTGACCCGGTCAGCGATAACAAAGTTCTTTCAACAAAACCCACAGAGCAATCACCTCATTCATGGTCACACCCATCAACCCGCCCACCATCAACTCACCCTTAACCACCAAGTTAAACATCGTTGGGTCGTTGGAGATTGGCGGCCTCAAGCACAAATCTTAAAAATTCAAAGCGATCAAACGTTGAAACTGATTGCTTTTCCAGCCGTTTAACGGTGGCAACTTACACTAAATGATTTACTTCAATGGTTATGTGTTTTAACTGATTAAAACCTCGTAGCATCTCTTTATAGCTTTCAGGCAATGCAGGTGAAGTAGAAACCAAACCAATAATTACTGCATAATCTTCCGCATTCAATTTCCATGCGTGAAAGTCAACTACTTTGGTTTCCGGAAAGGCTTCCAACGTTTCCACAATTTGAGTTTCGATATGAGGCGAAATACTGTAATCCAATAAAATTTTAGAGGTATCCATCGTGAGTCGTTTCACCCAAATAAAAATAATAATCCCACCCAAAATTCCCATCATGGGATCCATCCAACCCCAGCCGTACCATTTCCCGGCCAACAACGCAATAATCGCCGCTAAAGAGGTTAGCGCATCTGCCAACACATGCAAATACGCCGCTTGGTGATTATGGTCTTTATTGATATGACCCTGGTGATCATGGTTTTCTGTGTGGTCATGATGCAGTAACAACGCCGAAACCAAATTCACAACCAACCCCACGGCTGCAACGATTAAAGCCTGATCAAACGCAATCGATTGTGGATGAAAAAACCGCAAAACCGATTCAATAATCATCAAAACGGCAACCACACCCAAAAAAATCGCGCTGCTATAAGCGGCTAAAACCGAAACCTTACCGGTACTAAAACTAAATCTGGGATCCGACTGACGTGCATAAGCATAACGCCAGGCAAATAACGTCACCCCAAAAGCCACCAAATGGGTACTCATATGCCAACCATCTGCTAACAACGCCATCGAGCCATAGACCGTACCGGCAATGATTTCTGCCAACATGGTCAGCGCCGTCAAAATCAACACAATCCAAACCTGACGCTCATTCTTTTTGGAATGCCGAACAAATTGATGTGCATGCTGAAAACTTTTAATCTGTTCTTCATTCATAATGATTTTCCTAGCCATAAAAAAGATAAATGTCCCGATT
>Ga0210004_1000028_pt1 | contig 74567 bp, 80 predicted proteins | sample CryGey13umfilter_FD_185450 | JGI IMG/M metagenome (GOLD analysis project Ga0210004, IMG submission 185450) | Groundwater microbial communities from aquifer in Utah, USA - Crystal Geyser 4/8/14 3 um filter (SPAdes) (version 3) | ecosystem: Environmental > Aquatic > Deep subsurface > Groundwater...
ATCATCACCTCTGTTACATTATGCTGTAAGTACAGCATAATGTCAATGCTACTTGTTGGACTTAGGTTTGTTAGATTTGTACCTCCCAAATCCCCTTTTCTTTAACAAGGAAACTGGCGCTTTTGTGGGTTAATGCTCTTACTTTCTAACCTGTCCAACATAGTTGTCCCCAGGCGTTTAAGCCTAATAATTGATCATCCTCGGTTTGCAGTTTTGTCCCAGGCACAAAACAATAGCCAGAGTTTGAAATATGTTTTCCAGTATTAATAAATTCGACGGTTGCATTATCTCGAGGATATTCACGCCCTGCAAGGATTTCAATATCTCCTAAAAACATTAAATCAGTCCGGTACGGCAAGTGCCCTAAAAGCACCTTTGAATCTTTAAGGCTTATGGCTTCTGGATTAAATCCCCAGAATTTCTCTAATTCTTGTGCCAAAACGTCAGAGCAAGCTATCCGCTTGACTCGTCCAAAGCCGTAGTTCCGCTCACCACCTACCACAATTTCTCTCAAGATATCAATTTTCTCGATGAATATAGACCCGTCGCGTACTTCTACTGGCTTGTCTAATATTTTTGCATTGCTGCGAACCCAAACCATACCAACAAGCAGAGCTTTTTTACCCTGCTTCCCCGGAGAACTAATATCATGCCGGATAAATTCAATCTCGTGGAGGGTTTGATCTTTCGCACTCCCCGTTTCCCCTATTCGGGTCGAAACGCGAGATGCCAGAAAACATGTTCGAAATTCTTGGTCGCTAATACCACCCCAATTCAAACCGGCTTCAGTGGCATATGCTGGCGTAAATATTCGCTTACCGTCGGAAAGGTAAAAGTAGGAAAATGTAAACTGCTTCTTAATTTCGTCACCAACTTGCTGGAATTGCTTAGCCGTGCCATCAAAGATTCTAGGTGTCAAAGATGCCGTTAGCGCACCCCATAAATTCTTGCCTGGGACATAGCATCGGGTTGGAGCAAAAACGGTTCCAGGTTGGTTAGGCAGAAATCCTATATGAAGAGGACTCAGCAATTCAAAGCATAAAGGGAGGTGCTGCCAAGTCATTCAATGGCCTCCTCTGTTACAGTTTCATCAGTCTTATCTTTATTATCAAGAGCCTTAGCGTGATAACGGGCATATGTTAAGGTCTGCTGCCATAACCCTTTGACAAATAAATAACCGTCAAGATTTTTTGCCAGTTCTTTAAACCACTCTGTAACCTTTTTAAAATCTTTAATATCTTTAGGATTAGAGGGTGCACGAACCTCAATATAATCGGCAATATGATCATCATTGCATATGTTAATAAGTTCTTTCATATAGTGTTTTGCAATTTTTTCCTTGGCATTGGTTTCAAGGAAAAGCATAAGTCCATAAGGCCCGTTTTCTAAAAGTACACCAAGCCCTTTGGTGGCCACATTTTCTTTGTCGCTGGCTTTACCCTCACACGCAGCCATAGATTGCGCTGTCTTCATGCAAAGAAAATCCAAATTAACCATCTTTGCCATTCCCTTCCTTAAGCGCAGAAGCTTCAATGCGTCCAAAGCCTCGTGTCCCCATCCCGCCAATGCCGAGAACCTTAAGAATATCGAATGCCTTTTGAAGAAGTTTCTCTACATCACCTAATGACACAGAACTCTTTTCGCCTTTGGCTGCCACACCGTTTCCACGCCGTGAGTCGATCGCCACCTCAAGTCCCAGAACAGTACCGCACGGGATTGCTTCGTAAGTAAAAAGCCCACCCGTCTGAGCCGCACCGGTCTCATCGTCGATATGAACGGAGGTTCTTACCTCTAAATTATCATTTACTAAATGATGGAATAACTTATCTGATACAAGAACCAGTCTCTTCACAAATGAAAGTTCTTGAGGAAGCCGTATTTTTATATCCTCCTCTTTCTTCTCGGTTTCAAGAAGAAGCCAGCCTAAATGAATAGGCCTATTGCCATCCATCCCTTTTAGCACGATTACTTTGTCTTCATCTTGAAGTTCTTCAGGAAGAGCAATTTCTCCATCATCGGGCGATAGCTGAAACCAGTCTTTTAGCCTTTCAAGCGTACTTATCCAAACCGTTCCCAATTGGGAACTGACCGGAAATAAAGCTATTTCTGCATCGTAGAAGCGGAGCATCCCTTGCTTAATTCGATCCCCCTCAGTAGTGCCAAAAACAATATCTATATCGGGAAGACCATCGTCTTCCTTCTTTGACATCTCGGCATAAGCTCGTATTGCGCCGGCTAGAGATGTGCCCGGAATTTTTGGGATTCCTGTTGCGGGCTCTCGCACGATGCTCATATCTACTCGACCAAGCCGGTATCCACCGGTACCTATGTGAACAGGGTCCAGGCATTTGGCCAAGTATTTAATGCTATTATCTTCGCTCATCAAGTATGCCCTCCTTTATTACATGCTGAAAGAATTGCAGCGTTTCTAGAAGTAATCCGTCTTGCAAGGATTCTTCCAGCATGCGCTTTGTCTCTGCACTTAACTCTGCCCAATCTTTTCCAAAAGAATCCCGTAGAAGTGCCTTGCCGAATTTTTCAAATACTGGCATAGAATCTCCGCCCACCGTCTTCCACTCTTCTAGCTTAGTGCTCAGCATCCCTTCAAGTTGATGACGCTGCGTTTGACTGATAATAGAAAGAGCATCCCAAACCTTAAAAATCTTGCTCAGATAATGAAATGGGAATGGGCGAGGGTTAAGCTTACCATATGTGATAGATATGCGTTTAGGCCCCTGGTTAGCATTGCCATCATAGTAAAGCCTATAGCGGTCGGCAGTCGAGCCAAGAAAATCAAAGTCAAAATAGCCTGGCGTCAACCATAACTTTTGCACAGCATTTACCGGTGACAGATCGACAAGTCGATGCCCTTTTTTATCCGGTTTTTTGCTGGGATACCACCCATAGAAAGGATCGTCAGTATGGGTGATTGTGGTCCACCAGGGATACATAAATCTACCTTTCTTTATTGCTGGATCGCTTAGAGCCCGCTGTCCAGCCTCAAGTAGAGCATATAGCGGGAACTTTCGCTTAGCTACCAACAAACCTACATGCAAAGGCAGTTTACCTTGCACCTTCTCAAATCGTTCATCAAAGAGATTTAGCAGTTGGCGCAAAATATCTGGTGCTCGATCAGCAGGAACCAGCACTTGGCAAAAAACCGGTGAGAGAGAAAGAATAATGTATGGTAGATAGGGTTCCATTGTGAATTTCTCTTTTTGTGCCTCGGTCAACGAGTCACACGGCAGCGGTTGCCCAGTTGCCTCATCAACCCATGACTTTACGCCATTCCCTTGCAGAGCATGTTTAACAGCTTCCATGCCGGATAGATGGGATTCGCCTTGCTCATACTTAAACTTATCAAGCGAATCGATTGTTAAAAACTCTTGTTTGCCAAGGCAAAGGACTACGAGTGGCCCAGGTGACAAATTCGGAATAGTAATACGGTATGTTTTACCTTTCTGAACGACGTCTATCGGGGATTTTATGACAAACCGAAGGCGCTGAGGCTGTACGGCAAATACTTTTTCTTCTACATTCGCAAGCCACATATTAAGAAATGTTTCTGTCTCTTGCCAGATCCGAGAGAGACGTGCGGGGGAGGGATTTTGGGTGAAAACTGCGGTCGCAAGACCATGCGATGTCAATTTATAACCAGGATTGTCATCGATGCGACTACGAAGATTGTTTAGGACATTAGAAAAGTAATACGTATTATTCTTTTCTTCAGAAGCCTTGATATCTGTAAAGAAAGTGTTCAAGATACTTGTTTTGAATCCCACATCCTTTTCTACTTGGCCTGTACCTATCTGACCTAAAATATCTGTAACAACATCAGGAGTCGCTGAGATTGGGGATATAATCCTTTCGAGCTTTCTCTTTTGTTGGGGATTCTGTAGAACTGACAATAGGGCTAGTGATGCATACCAATCGTTGAAATTTTGAGACAGCAGTGTTGTTAACCACTCTCCATTGAGCCATCGGGATAAATCAAACCTAAGTGTAAGCAATGCTATCCGATTATTGGCATCCGCCACTTCATCTATCCAGATGGTCTGTCCATTCCCTTGATTCTGCCTGCCTGAACGCCGCTCCATACAGATAGAACAAGCATCCTCTGAAATAGACTTGCCTCTAAATTGACAGACCGGGCAGATATCCTGATCCGAAGCGGGCGGTTTGAGTTCTGGGCTGTTCAATAAAAGACGTTTTCCCCTGGACAGGTCATCTTTTTCTAAAGAAAGAATCGTTGCCACATGGGGTAGTGCAGCAAGCTTATCGCGATGTTCTATCTCCTGAGTAATAATGGTAAGCGTCCGACGTGGCTTACTTAAGGTTAAGAACGGCCAAAGCTCATTATCGGATTGCTCTCGAACAATTTGGACCAGTTCGGAGGCAAACTGATCGACTAAATTCTGCGCTACATTATCTTCGATTCCAGGAAATGTAAGAAAAAGACCGTTTACATCCCAATAGAAAAGATTCCCAAGCGGATATTTAACCTCAATTAATTGCTGAATTTCCCTTGTAATCACGCGTACGATTTCTTGTCGCTGCAATATATCCGCAGGCTTGCGGCTACGCTGTATAAAACCAAGCCCATTCCAACCGATGCCAAGTAGTCGCCACCGCACTTGGTCGAAATCATAGTCACCATTTTTCTTTGGGCAGGGTTCTATCTCCATTGCCAACGTGACCAGAACTGGTTTGTATAATGAAGCAACACCGTGGGACTGTGCCCAAAGCGTGACATCGTTTGCCGGTTGCCGTGTCTCGCCGAGAGCTTCTGAAAGCCCAGGTTGTAGAATATTAACAGCCTGCTTACGTAAGTGTTCAATACTGTTCTGTTCATTCTTAAGATAAGAATCAAAGGCATCAGCTAATTTCTGGTCCATATCGGCGCGCGCACTGTCGACACAGGCTGGGTCAATCTTGTGGGCACGATAACCAAAAGGTGTGGTAATCCACATATTGTTAATCGATTGCTTTCTTCTGATCACCCCTTTTTCATCGGCAGAGGTCATGCGGTGGCATGTATTGAAAAGTTTTAAAAGATAGCTATCTGGCTGCGAGCCTTTGTATTTAAGAATGAAATCGGTAAAATTGCCGCTTAACTTTTCTTGCTTTCCGTTTACCGTAAAAGAGAAAGCATCCTTCAACCTATCTTTTTCAAGATATGGTTTAAGGTTTGGCAAGTGCTTCAGGTCTTGATGTGAATCGTTTCCTTGGCCCTTTAATGAATTGGCCTGTAAAAACTCAGAAGATGCCTTGCCAAACATATGCAACAATGCGCCGACCTCGCCAAGCAGAATCGCTTCTTTATGTGTTTCAATTTTTTTGAGGAGGTCAGTCATGGTTTATCTCCTTCTTAAGGGATTCAGCTAGTCGATTTGCTAAATCAACAAAAGCAGTAACTAATTCCACCGAATAAGTTTTATGCAAAGATGCCGAAGGTATTTCATAGCCCTGCGAACGCCGCCAGCTTGTACCGTGCTCATCATACCAAGAGCGAAACCGTCTATATTCAGTCTTACTACCAGGTTTTTCAGCTAGGCCATCGTATTCACTATTGCTTAGCCATCTATCGTTATCTCTAAGACCAGGTTTCGGGTTGCCTGCCTCGTCCATAAATTTCAAAAATGCTTCCTGGGGATTTTGGAAGATATTTTTATCAGCTATCTCACCAGAGGGTTGTAGCTCCGGCCACATTGGCCCTTTAGCTGTCAAAGTGACCTTTTCCAGCTTGTCTTTAACTACGCCCCACCCGGAAGTCTTTTTAGCTGAGAAGCCATATTCCAACAGCATTAATTTTAGGGCTTTCGCGGTTGCCTCGAGGTCTTCTGCAATTTGATCTACAGACCAATCATGCCCTTTAGGCCAAGGAATATAAAGTAGAGATAATGTCCCTGCCGAATCTTTCGGAATGACTTCTATATAAAGGGGACCTCGTGCAGGAGTGCGCGTGTCGCGGCACAGTGGAGTGATAACTTCTTGTTTTGTGCCATCGCTAAAAAATGCAGGGAAAAAATTAAGACGGCCAGCCTGGCCACTCTCATCTCCCTTACTCGAGCCAAATAGCCGGTTGATAATCTCTCTATCAATACCGCTCATTCGAGAAGCAAACCGTAGATGCCCCTTCCAAGTTGTCGGTTTAACCATAGGCAGGCCAGTTAGGTGATCACGGACAATGGGATTATGCATCTCAGAACCATTTTGCCCCTCATAATGATGGAACTCACCTTCGCTTTTGCTCGTGAACGGCTTGACTAGGGTGAACTCGAGTTGCAGTAGCCAGGAACCATCTGGAAGCTCGTCGACATCCGACTCGACAGGTAGAAATTGCTCAATTGTTTCTTTCCATTCCTCAGCTTTCTTTTCAGCTTCTTCAAGAAGAAAATTCCCCAAAGCACGTTTTTCAACTTCGGCATCACCATTTGCTTCTTTGAGATACCTGTCGAATATGTGGTTCTTTGTCATTGTCTTTCTCCTTGGACCATGCTAAGAAGCGCTTTGACATCAACAGGATAGGGCATTATACGAACGGGTAAGTTGCCAAGAACCTGCCGCAGTTCTGTCTTTAGCTCATCTTGGTCCAAGAGTAAACTACGGACCGCCATATCGACCTCGTTGCCATTGCTAGAGACAAAACCGAAAACCCGCATTGTCCAGCGGTAATCAATCTTATAAAAGTGCGTCACAAAAATATCGGAGCCTTTAGGACGATCTCTCGGCTGCCCTGAGTTAGGATCACGCTGAGTAGTACCCATCAGTCGATGTCGTTCGTGGTTAAGATTACCGGTAAACCTGGGTGTGTTATCGCTGTTTCTCAGCCAACTCCGCAATATCGCCCGGAAGGCTGGGGCAGATGGAATCCACATATCGTCTTTATTGATCTTCCAAGCTTGCCTATTTAATTTGCTAGCCTTGAGTTGCATAACATCCCAAAGATCACTTGCGTTTATATCGCTATTATCGATGACAACTGTAAACCCAATAAAATTCTTAAGACTTGGTATACCGGCTGCATAATTATCCTTTTTTGCCGGGCGGCGCTTAAGTTCCTCATACCACGCATCGACACTCATTTTTGCTACCAAATTGCCCCAATCCGAAACTTTGATTACACCTTGACCGTGACTGGTCTTAGCTCCAAGTGCCCCATATTGTTCAATAAGGCGAATCGTGTAATAGAGTGCGGTTATTTCGAAATCTTGCAGACCATCTTCGTGCATCGGCAGAACAGATAAGGTGATCGAGTCTACCAAGTTGACAGGAACACGCCAACCCCTGTGGTCACTTCTCTCTGGTTTGTTGAGCTTTACCTCAATGAGTTGCCCAAGATTGCTGGTATCTCCAGCCACAAGACGAAAACGCCGACTATATCCAGTGCAACCAAATATCTGGCAGGCTAAACAAATATTTGCTAATCCTTCTTTGGAGTCGTATTTACATGATCCACTGCTTGGATCACAAGCATAACCACCTAGACCGCGCACGATGGCTTCATACCACCAGCGCATCGAGCCGATGATTCCGGTTTCATGCAAGCGGTCGCATTTGCCGTCCACGCCGCCTGTCCAGAGCGGAGTGCGCATTTTAATTTCAATGGTGTGCTCGTTAGTCATGCCGGTCCTTTTATTTCAACCAATACCGAATAAAGCACAGCAGTATCTACTGTGTTTTTAAAATACTAAATTAGGGTTTCCGCTTACTTGATGATAGCTCAATAGTCGTACTATTGCCAAGCCATTTGTGGTCTATATTTATAAACTAAACGCTTCTGGCTTTATCGAGCCTGTTTTTAACCAGCTCGCAAACCGATAGTAGCTTAACGTGTCCCCCGTGTTAATCCAAGGCTGATAGAGATAACACCACCACTTTTAAGCCGATAACAAACTCTGCCGACAAGCCAAGATACCTAAATACTAGCCCGTGAATAATACGTATAGCTTCTGGTGCTTTTTACCATGCGGTAAGGCAAAAACGTGTTTTTAAGCACACGGTGTTTGCCCAGTGTTAACCCCTTACCGTAGGAGTACGAACTCACACGATCAAACAAATCGGGGTCGTCAGTGTCGCCTACATCGTCAAGCGGCTGCATGATACCGTATGTGTCCATCTTAAAATCGGTATCGGATTCAAAAAGGCTGAAACCGCCCGGTAACTCAGTAGCCAGTTTTGAGCCCAGAAACTGAAAGAAGCTGCCTCTTTTCCCGAAGTAATTAATGTGACGCATAACGTTGGATAATAGATTGCTTTTCTCTTTATCCATACCTTTGGCATTGATTGCGATTGTTAAATCCCCATCAAAAAAGCAGAACTCACGGTAAGAAACGGTTGAGCAATAGATACCCTTCGGCGCATCACGTTCCTCTTGCTTTACCTTTATAAAAGTATTTTGCACAACACAGCGATCCGGTGGCGAAAACCTTATTTCGCGATCCTTAACCAGATCGAAGACATCACGTGCAACCGGTTCAGCATTATCTGCCCCATATGCACGAAAGCAGGCGTCGACCAACGCCAGCTTAACCGCATAGGGGGTCGGAACAAGTAGCGTCTTTCCGCCCTTGCTGGTCGCATATGTTGTCCTTAATGTAAAGAGGCTTACCGGGCGATATGTAGCCAAAAGCCAAGACCCCGTACCCTCAATCGTAGAACTGTTGTCGATGAGCATAAGGCCCCCTATCCCTCAAGCCCCGTAATGATCGAGGACATAATACCTGCGAATTCTTGAAGCCCATTAAACACCGAAACACTAACCGATGATGGGGTAAGGGTGTTTAGCGATTCGGAGATGCCTTTTATCTCGTCGATAAATGCCGGGTTTAAGGCGCTCACAAGCGGCGCCGGTACCGTATTGGCCGAGGTAACCACAGCCCCGGTGAAGTCAACTACATGCGGGTTTTGCGTATTCCTGTGGGCGCCGGTCGGCTTTATAAATGAGTAAAGCACGCTTTTAAGCAGCGCCTTCGTGCGCTGTAGGCGAGCTTCTCCCCCCACGTCGTAACCGAGCGTGATATCATTGCGTCCAACTTTATAAAGGTCAACGTTGGCAACTGCAGCATATTGCCCGCTGGAAGCAGGTCTATGGAAAATATTCTGACCTAGATTCTCGCCAGCGCCGGAGCCAGCGCTGCGGCCCTCCGGGACGTACTTTGCGTGAAAGTAAGACTCCGTACGCGTAGTTTCCGGCCTGCCAACCAGCCAGCCGAATTCGATGCATGATTTACGTGCGATTGACTTGTTGTTGTTCGTGATAAGAATACCCTCGCAATCATCAAGAATACACCGTTTAAGTACATCGCTAAGGACCAAACTATCCTGTGTCCCTTTTTCGAATGAACCCGTGAAGGATTTATCAGCACAAATACGATTTGCATCGAATACCTGACAGGCACTGCAAAGCGGTATTCCTTCCTCCGTCGCTATGCGAAAAAGATGCTCGGCCTGGATATGCTTGAACATATCACCCGAAATAGCATTAACTGTGGCAAGCTTGCCATTCGAATCAACTATTTCGACCATCCGCGTCATCATCGTATTGCCCTCTGCTCCCTCGTTGTTCAGAGCATGAAGATCCAGCGTGACCAATCCCGATATAGATAGCGAATTAAGCTTCAACGTTTATCTCCCCTTTCTCAACTTCTTGCTCGATTTTCGGCGCCCTGGCATATCCGTATGCCAACAACAACATGCCGACCAATTCAGCCCCATGCTCTTCGATTAGCCCGATTAAAGCATCGAGGTCTTCTTGTCTTATCACATGCGCCTTAATTTTTTCCGACTCCCAGTTATATTGCTGAACAAAATCGCTTAGCGCCGGGATAAACTCGCTATCGCCGCCTTTTATCTTCTGCTTCCATTCCTGGGCAAGACCAAATCGCACCTCTCTGTTTTTTAATGAGAGCGCATAAATTGTAGCGTTACGAACCGCTCTAGCCACGTTTCTAAATCCTTCATTTTGGATGATTTCTCGCACGAAACCATACCCCCTCTCTAATAGATCATCTAAACCGTTAGCGGAGAACTCCCGGACCCACTCTTTTTGTCCACGCCGCTCCATAACCTTTACGGCAAACCTTGATAAGAAATCGAGCAGCGCAGCAATCTCGCCCGTTAACAGCCATTCCCGATACATTTTTAAGATTGGAATATCGCCCGAGTTGTCCTCGCGAAGAACTTGCAGGCAACCGGCTTCGCCATCGCGATTTTTGTTACCTGCATGCTCTTTTACTATTTTAAGATAAGCATTGGCAGACTCATGATCGGTGACGACAAACCAGGACGGAAGAGGCATAAAGGCATAATTCATCAAAGCTGAGGCCGGGCCCAATCTTTGAAAGTAAGCCTGGTGTAAACCACCGATAACCGATGATGGACGCCGACCAAAAAGACTAATTTCCCGACCCAGGACATCCGAATGCAAGATAAGTATCTCCAGCAATCGCAGGGCTGCATCTATGTCCAAACGTATCCCGCCAAAAAGAGAAAGGCCGAGTAAACCGTTGCGCAGCTGCCTAACTGCGTTTACCCCTATATCGCCCGGCTCGATTACAAAAACCTTGAAATCATCGCCAACCCGGTATGCCAACATGGCCGCATATGTCCCTCTAAACTTAAGCCACTCATCCATGCCGTTTATAACGGCCTTATTAATAGCGCCTGGCGACGTAGAGTCGGGCTTGGGCCTATGCACACCCTTACCTGCGGTTGGATTAAATACCTGACTGTTGCTGATTTCAGGGAATGGTTCCGAACATTGGCTATGTTCCAGAATCGACTTGACATGATTTTTTATAACATCCTGGTTATCAACTATCCAGCGATAAAGTTGTTTGTCGCCGCTCCAGCCCTTTCTCATAGATGCAAGAAAAGATGCCATGCGGTATTCCAAGCCTGGCCCCTCCGGCGCATCCAAGCCCTGCTCTCTGAGGGCTGCTTCAAGCCGCTCACGCTTTTTATCTTTGGCCTGCCGGAATTCTTTTGCAACCTGAGCTTTCTTTTTTTCTCGTTCGTAATCTATGATCCAGCCATTAGGCTTATCTTTATCCTTAGAATCGAGAATATAGGGATAGCCTGGCGTGATAATCGGCCATTCTTCAATCGGGCCCGGGTCGGCGCCTTCAACTTCGTAAGCCGGGCCCAGGTTGCGAACGCGTACATCCTTCCCGGTCACTTCTGCAAGTAGATCGGCCAGACCAACGGCTTTTAGAGTATCAGCATATGTGCCCGTTAGCTTCTCAACATGCAGTTTCATCTTAAATTCACCTCCTTGGTCGCAAGCTGGTCGCAAAGGCGAACCAGCCGTACAAGATACCAGTATAGCGGTAGATACAGTTCATCCTCATCCAGTAAAGGATTGATTAGCTCCTCGGAAAATTTCTTGCATTCAACCAGGTCGTGGGGTGCCCTTAGACCGGTGATATTGCCGTTGACGGTATCGCCAATAACCTTCTCGACCTCCTTGATAAACTCAAATTGTCGCACTGAAGAAGTGCGGCCCGAGTGATGGCGGGCTACTGCAGTCATTGCGGCTGTGGCAATGCCCGGCGCAAGCTCCGCACCGCTAAAAAGCCAGCCTGCAAGCGCAAAGGCCCCTTCCGCCGCGTGAGGCGGTCGCTGCGGCATGCTGCGCATCAGAGCTGCATCTTTTACCGGGTCATAATCCGTATGGGCTAACGGCTCTTGCGGAGCCGATTTCGTGTTCTTTTTCAATTGCCAGGCTTTTGCAAAAGATTGCCAGCCTACAGAAAGCTTGCCTGTATCATGCAAGCTAATTAAAACGCCGGACAGCCATCTTAGTTCTTCATCGCTAACATTGAGGAGCAAAGCCAAATCATTCAATCCCCGTTCATAAAATTGGGAGATTCTTTCGAAAGCATTAAGGCTTCGCTCTGAATGTTCTTTAAACGTCTCCATTTTATACCGGTAAAGAGGAATCGGCGGCCTGCCGAGGTATCTAACCTTAGGGGCTGAGCCTGAGACGCCAAGCGTTAATCCAAGTTTGCTGGAGTACGACGCTAGATTTGGATGTAAAACGACATACCACGCGCCTGCAACATCCTTCTTCGAGTTTTCAATTTGGCGCCAGGAAATACCTGCCCATACATCATCATCGCTGTCGTTAAGCTCGGCCAACCAGGCTTGCCCAGAAGTACCTTTCAACGCCTTTTTTAATGTAAACCTCGGAACCGAAAGAGACATCGGCCACTTTTTAAAGCTGAATTCAATTGAGCTTGGATTAGCGGCAACAATTATCTGGACGCTATCTATATCGCGTATAAGAGCCCGTACTGCCCCAGAGTCATCGCCTGCCATGGCGGCAGCAACTCTTTTACGGTGAGAATGGACAGAAAACCCTTCAACAAAACTACTCTCCGGCTTACCATGCACGGCGTCGATTAGGTCTCGTTCTTGTGCAAAATCAATTATAGCCCGTGCAGGCGGTAAAATGTTTCGGGTTTCATCGATAAGACCTTGATTATACGGTGCTGCTTTAGCGGGTTCAGGCAGTTCATAGATATATACATCGCCTTTTCCGCCATAGCGGGCACACCGCCCGGCCCTCTGCACCAGCGAGTTAATCGGCGCTATCTCGGTGTGCAAAGTATCGCAAGAAATATCCATCCCCGCCTCAATAACCTGTGTAGTCACGAGGATGATTGAATCATCCTGCGCCTGGGCGTTTTTACCAAATCGCCTTATAATCTCGGACTCTATATTGGCGCGATCATCCGGGTAGAAGCGCGAGTGAAGCAAAAGCACGTCGGTGCCTGACGACGCGGTTTCTTTAATGTTTAAGTACAGCGCCTGTGCCCGGTTCACAGTATTACACAATGCAATGGTCCTGTGCTTATGAACCGAGGCAACGGAGGAAACATCAATGGGTGTGCCTGTAAAAAACCAGTCGCGCTTGCGTTTTGATTCAGCCGGTAGCATTAACCGTTCATCGTCTTTTAGCTCGACCTTCTCCGCTTCTAAAATTGAGGCAAGCTGTTGGCAGCCGGCATTGCTAAGTGTTGCTGTCATTATCACTACCTTTACAAGACTGTTTAAGCGATCGATCATCTCAATTGCGGTCGAAAGGCTCTTTTCCGCCTCCAAAAGATGGAATTCATCGAGTACGATTTGCGCACCCACAAGTGCGCCCGCGTTGATGTTGGAAAGTCTACGGGGCAACGACAGCGGCATATTAATATACGACGATAGCAGCTGATCGATTGTGGTAAATACAATGTCGCCTGCAAATAGCGGATCGTCCTGGCTTTCGCCCGTTTGGATTGTAATATAAAGCTTACTGTGTTGCCTGTAGCCTCGATCTTTTCCTGAAATAGCGATATTTTCTTCACCAAAGGCCTCTTTTGCTGCCCGAACAACATCAGCATGCAAACTGCTTGCCAGAGTTCGCAACGGCAGCGCATAAATCAGACGATCGGCAAAGCATGGCCGCCTATTACCGGCATCGCTAGCCCTGGCAAATCTCGCATGAATAAACGGCGCCACTGCCGCCCATGTTTTACCTGAACCGGTTGGTGCTATAAGTAGCACATTACGGCCGGATATTATCGCGTCTGCGACCCTTTCCTGATATCGATATGGAGTAAAACCGGTTAACTTTTTAAATGTCGCGCTAAACATAAAGGCCAACTTCTCGTCTTTTGAGATATATGGTTATGCATAGAAAAAGGAGTGCGTTTGCCTGCGCTGCTGAATACAAACAGGATAAGTTACGTTCTCAGTTGCTTTGCTTTGGGTACTGTTATGACCATATATTGCGATTATTTAACCTACCACAACTTCCTGAACAGCGTCCTGCCCAGCACTTTGTTCTTTGCACGGCGGGCTATCTTTTTGGGATCGCCGCTGGCGACAACCTCAGCATCCCGGCTAATTCTTGCCAACTTGTAAAGTAATCTGGTGATTTTCATTTTCATTGCCCCCAACCGTCTGGATAACAATAACTCGATTGTTTAACGTGTTTCGACGCCAAAGTAGCTACTTCCTTCTAATTTCGTACACTTATTATGCAATTACAGCGCCACAAATAACGTGAAACCGCGCTTTGCCCCCCACACAACGACATAAACAAGATATGGCCACCCCAGATGCAACCGATAGGATAATAATAGCACAGCAGGCTGTCAGCTGTTTGACAGTTAATAATTTCTTGGCACATTTTTGGTATACTTCTTTTATAATTCCAGAAGACAGTGGGTTGTAAGGCAAGAAATATTTAAACATGTGTTGCAATTGCAGTCGCATTGCAGTCGCAGTTACTTGGAAATACTTATGAACAAGGTTAAAATTATAATGTTGATATGAAGACTTGGCACACGAAGATTTTGCAAAGAACAGCTCATGTTTAGAAGGCGTTGACTGGCAATGAAATACCTCGTTTATTTAGAGCCACAGCCAGAAGGCGGTTATACTGTCACCGTACCCGCTCTACCAGGTTGTATTTCTGAAGGAGAAACTAAAGAGGAGGCTCTTGAAAATGTAAAAGATGCTATTGAGGGGTACATTCATGTACTAAAAAAGCATGGGGGAGATTGAAAGTGTAGCGGTCGCTATTGCATGACACCGAGACTACCTGCTCTAAAGCCAAAAACCGCCTATTCGCCCGCGTACAATTTATCCATTTGCTCGGCAATTGCGGCTATACGTCTTTTGCTTTACCTTGAACAATCACCCGTATACGGACAGCCCTCGTAGCACTCATCCGGCATCCCTGGGTCTATCTCCTCGCTTACCATTCTCATTTTCTCGTCGCGAGCCTCTATAAACCACTGCCTGAGTTCGTCGTCTATCAGGTGATAGTCCTTATCAACAAGCAACCTTCCATTATCAAAACGAGCATAAATAATGCAACCCAAATTCACAGGATATTCGTAAAGTGATTCCATAACTAGCGCGTAGCCAGCGGTTGTGAGCCTGTGAAAGTCACTGGGCTCGCCGAATTTGAGATCAAGGATAGTGGTTTCATAATAACGATAGGCATCGGTAGAAAGATGACTGCTTAAGCCGAGAAACGACCCGTCAAGGTTATGCTCAACGCTTACCGGAATCGCCAGAGCAACAAGAGAGTCGACTCCGAGTCTGGGCTGCTTTGAAAGAACAGTATCAACCTGCGTAATTATCGCATTGAGTTGGTGGCGCCAGACAACGGCGATTCTATTCTTAAGCTCCGTTAATTCATCCTGATTTAAATCGGTTGCAGCTCGATCCAGTGCAGAGTAATCCGGATCGCGCAATTCCTCCAGAGCGTTAGCAGCCAAACTGACGTCGGTCGTATAGATCGCGCGCTTTGCCTCGATAATAAGCTTGGCAAGCGCAGCATGAAGGATGCCCCCAAACATCATCGCTATATTAGGCTGTACCTCAATACCCTGAACACGTTTCATGTAAAGGTCGCGGGCGGTAGCGCAGTAGTATCCCGCAACTTCGTAAAGCGCGAGCTTTATATCGTATATTGGCTCTAGCGGCGGCATGTTCCAGTTCCAGCCACGTAACTCATCGGCCACAACCATTTTGCGGGCTTTCGGTAGAAGCCCTCGCGTTAAATCTTTTCTCTCTTCCTCGGTCGGAAAGTACATAGAATCTCCACCTCACGTTATTACTTTGCGTTTATGTAATATCGGCGCAAAATCGAGCGAACTCGCAGTCGCGGCAACGGTTCTTGCGCCTATTCGCCTCCGGCATCGACTCCGTTGCTATCATCTGTCGTATCTCGCCAAGTACACGCTTGATATGCTCACGCATGTTCGGAGTTATCTCGATCTCATACACACGCCTGTTCGGTATATAATGGATAAAGCCACGCCGTACGTAACGCCTTGGTTTTAACGGTCCCCGGCATATAACCCTGGGCTTACCCCTTACGAATAGTTCGTCCTCAAGCAGCATAGCGTATGCGGCAAGTTGGTACTTATGATTTAACGAAAGCCCTCTAGCGGACATTTTGAACTCAACAGGAATCGCCTCGCGACGTGTAAAAATTGCCATATCCAGCGCGCCGACAAGCCCGAGACGCTCTGATCTCAACCGCAAATTAAAACGCCTTTCGCCTTTTATGAGCTGGTACTTAACAAGGGAGCGCCGCTTTTGAAGTCCCTCCTCGCGCTTGTGTGATTGCTTGCCGAATTCCATTTTGGTCGTAGTTGGCCTAATTAAGGTCATACAATAGGTGAAATAGATCACGCGCGGACAGAAGAAATACTGTTTGATGTCGGTTACCGTAAGCTCTATTGATGATATCGATTTTTTATTGTTCATCATTACTTCCTCGCTGGCCGTCATTCTTCTCGCTGTATTTAGCCTTACTCGTCATCCTCAGACTCAACAACAGCGATCTCTTTCATTAAACGCAAATCTTTATCGCAAAGCGGATAGATGCGAATATTGCCGGTATTTTCGCTAAGCGTGTGCTTTAGTTTTAATAAAAGCTCTTCCCTGCGATTGTGGTTAAGCTCGCCGATAAAGGCGCTATACTGGATTCGCAGCAGCCCCGAGTCTTTACAGCGCTCCGATATCTTGTTTCTGATGCGGTCATTCGGGATATCGTAAATAACTAACGTTTGCACATGGAAAACCCCTATTTATACGGTTGCGCTAGCCTTATATTTGTTATAACCAGCTACCAACCTGCAAGAAATGGTTTGTAAGGCTTTTCACGCCGTACATAGGCGGCAACGGCCCGCGCCTGTCGCTGGATAATCGTCCGCAATGTGAATTTTTTGCGCTCATATGTCTCTCTAGCCTCAAGACGCTCCATTATCCTCTCGGCCAGGTCTCTTCTAGTTTTGTCGTCCAGCTTGCCGTCAACAACTCGCCAGTCGGCATTTCTGCCAAGCATACCCAGAATTGTCTTATCCACGACAGGCTGTCTGAACTCTTCGATTAAATCGAGCACAAGTGATGGTTTGCCTGAGCGGTCAACATGCAAGAACCCCGCGTATGGATCAAGTCCGGCAAGAGCGATAGCCATTGCTATCTGCGAATACAGGATTCCATAACCGTAGTTCAACAGCGAATTAACGATATCGGTCGCGCCGCGCTTTTCACGGGATGTAAAGCTGTACGTTGCGGGAATTATTCGAGCGACTGATGACCAATAAATACTTGCCGACCGGCCCTCTAGATTAAGAATGCTTTCTCTTCCTTCATCAATGCACTCGACTATTAACCCATCCAGTGATTTTTTTATATCTTCTATCTTGGATACGTTAGTCCTTAATAGCTCGTAGGCCTCAGGGTCGGCGGTTTTTCGATATTTCGAAGCGTATTTAAGAAGGTTGACTTGGTTAGAAATCTTGCCGCGTGCGAATTGTTTCGCAAGCTCAAAGCCACGGTGGTCATTATAAGCCACCATTTGCTCACGCCGCGTGATAACAGTGCCCTGTAGGTGCGGTGATTGTATTATGGCGTACGGTTTGCCATCCGAGGATAGGAAAGTTAGCGGTATACCGGCTACAGCGCACTCCTTAATTACATCGGATGATAATGACACGCCGTTTGAGGTAATAAGCACCTGGTTTATCTTAAAAAACGGCACTTCTTCCTTAATCTTGCCGTTTTCTTTTATTACCAAACGCTCGCTTTTCTTGCCTAAGAAATATCCGAATTCAGAAACGATAATATCCATACCGGCCACCTAAGCCTTGCTCGCTAATTAATGCCATGTATGATGTATATCGTATACACCGGTGAATTCTTGAATAGTCAAGTGTTAGTATATAGAGATTCGGGTTTATTGATACTAATGCAACAAAGGCAAAAGCCTTAACGAGGCTTTTGCCTTTTACAATAGCATATTGAATTTGTGTTTAGCGGTGCCTGCCTGGCGTGTTACTGAACCAGCTCGATCATGGCCATAGGTGCGGCGTCGCCTTGACGGGGGCCGAGTTTAAGGATTCTGGTGTAGCCGCCGTCGCGCTCTGCGTAACGGGGACCGATTTCGGCAAAGAGCTTGTGGACGATCTCGCGATCGCCGAGCACTGCCAGGGCCTGCCTTCTTGCATGCAGATCGCCCTTCTTGCCGAGGGTGATGACTTTCTCGACATACGGCCTTAGCTCTTTGGCTTTTGCCTCCGTGGTTTTAACCCGCTCGTGCACGATTACCTGGCGGGCTAGTCCTTCCAGGATCGCTTTCCTATGGGTGGCACTCGTGCCAATTTTTCTACCTCTTTTTGCGTGCCTCATTCCAGTCTCCTACTAACTTTGTTTAAGTGAAAGACCAAGCTGTGCGAGCTTGTCTTTGACCTCTTCAATTGACTTAGCGCCGAAGTTTCTTATCTTCATAAGATCGCCTTCGCTCTGCTCAACCAGTTGCTGAACAGTATTGACTCCCTCTCGCTTCAGGCAGTTATAGGAACGAACCGAAAGCTCGAGGTCTTCAATCGGGGAATCAAGGGCTTTGCCGCGGTCGTTTACGTCGGCAACAAACACCGGCGTGGCGGCAAACTCACTTGCCTGCTCCATGAATAGGCCCATATGATCGTTGACGATCTTCGCGCCTATGCTTACGGCCTCAAACGGCGTAATGCTACCGTTCGTCCTGACCTCAAGAACCAGTCTATCAAAGTCGGTTCTCTGCCCAACGCGCGCATTCTCTACGGCGTAGGTTACGCTTCTGATCGGGCTGAAGATAGAATCTACCGGTATAACTCCGATGGTATCGGAAGGACGCTTGTTACGGTCTGCGGAAACATAACCGCGACCCGACTCAACCGTCATCTCCATCTCAAGCTTGCCCTCCGCGTTGAGCGTGGCAATATGTAGCTCGGGACTTATAATCTCCACCTCGGCCGGATACTCGATGTCCGCCGCCGTAACCTCTTTTGGCCCTTTGACATTAATTCTCATGGTTGCCGGCTCATCGCCATATAGCCTTAATACGAGGTCCTTCAGGTTAAGGATTATATCGATGACATCTTCCTTAACACCCGGGATCGTGTCGAATTCATGAGCTACACGTTCGATCTTCACCGACGTGATGGCTGCACCCGGTAAAGACGATAGAAGCACCCTCCTCAGGGAGTTTCCTAAAGTGTAACCGAAGCCTCTCTCCAGCGGCTCAACCTTAAACTGAGCCGTATTATCTTTCAGCTCCTCAACGGAGATACCCGGCTTACGGATATCTAACATTAATAAATTCCTCCTTAGCAACCATTACTTAGAATATAGCTCGACGATCATTTTTTCCTGAACCGGCACATCGATGTCTTCGCGCGACGGAACGCCTGTAACTTTTGCGCTCAGGTTGGCGAGATCGACTTCGAGCCAGGACGGGATCGCGGCTTTATTGGCTGATTCAGCCGCTTCCTTAATCCGGGCTATGCCCTCGACTGCGGTGATAACGTCACCCGGTTTTACGCGGAATGACGGGATATCCACTTTTCTTCCGTTAACCGTAACATGCCCGTGGCGCACTTCCTGTCGCGCCTCGGTGCGTGATGGCGCAAGGCCGATGCGATAGATGGTATTGTCGAGACGGCTTTCAAGAATCTGAAGCAGGTTCTCGCCCGTCACGCCTTTCTTCTTGGTAGCCAGTTCATAATAGTTCCTGAACTGCTTCTCAAGTACACCATAAATACGCTTAGCTTTTTGCTTCTCGCGCAACTGTATATAGTACTCGGACTCTTTGCGGCGTCCGCGACCGTGCTCGCCCGGTGGGTATGGTCGTCTCTCGACCGGGCACTTATCTGTCATGCACTTATCGCCTTTTAAGAACAATTTTTGCGTTTCTCTCCTGCATAACTTACATACAGGTCCCGTATATCTCGCCATAGCTTACACTCGTCTCCTTTTCCGTGGACGGCACCCGTTGTGCGGTACCGGAGTAACATCGGTGATACCGGCGACTTCCAGGCCATTCGCCTGCAGTGTCCTGATTGCCGTCTCACGCCCCGCCCCCGGACCTTTAACGTAAACGTCCACCCTTTTCATTCCATGCTCCTGGGCTTTCTTGGCGCATGATTCCGCCGCAACCTGGGCCGCAAATGGAGTGCTCTTGCGAGATCCTTTAAAGCCTGATGTCCCAGCGCTTTCCCACGCTATCGTGTTTCCCTGCTGATCGGTGATCGTGACGATCGTGTTATTAAATGTGCTTTTTATATGGGCAGCGCCATGAACGACGTTTTTGCGTTCCCTACGTTTGACTCTGCCTGTAGCTTTCTTCTTAGCCAAACAGCCTTAACCTCCTTCGGTCATAAACCCTTGTAATCTACCTTTATGTCTTATTTCTATATACTTTTCTATGTACTATTTATATGTGTTGCTTCTGTATGCTCTTTTTTATCTTTTTTATCTTTTAAATCTCTTTTAAATCTCTTTTACTTCTTACGTTTTGCACCAACGGCTCTGCGCGGGCCTTTCCTCGTGCGGGCGTTGGTATGAGTGCGCTGACCGCGTACTGGCAGTCCTCTGCGGTGTCTTAAGCCGCGATAACATCCTATCTCCATGAGACGTTTGATGTTCTGAGACACCTCTCTGCGCAGATCGCCTTCAACCTTAAGGTTTTTGTCGATGTAGTCCCTGAGCTTGATGACTTCTTCCTCGGTAAGGTTGCGAACCCGCGTGTCGGGATTAACTCCTGTGCCACCAAGTATTTCCTGTGACTTCGAAAGACCTATACCGTAGATATAGGTTAAACCGATCTCTACCCTTTTCTCCCTGGGTAGGTCAACTCCGGATATACGTGCCAAATTCTCTTCCTCCTAAACTAACCAAATATATATTCAAGCCTTGCCTTCCAGCGCAAAGCATCATTTACGCCAAGAATCCAGAGTATTAGCCCTGGCGCTGCTTGTGGCGCGGGTTCTCGCAGATAACGAGGACTTTTCCGTGCCTCTTGACGATTTTGCATTTTTCACAAATTCGCTTTACCGATGGTCTAACCTTCATTGTCCCTCCACAACCTCTCGTATTTCCCAAGGAATATACGCTTTTTCTTAATTCTTAATTCGTAATTCGAAATTCTTCTTAATTCGTAATTCTTCTTAATTCGAAATTCGAATTACGAAATTTACTTGAATCTATATACGATGCGGCCCCTGGTCAGATCGTAAGGCGACAGCTCCACGACAACCCGGTCACCCGGCAGAATGCGGATGTAATGCATGCGCATCTTGCCCGAAATATGGGCTAAAACCTTATGCCCGTTGTCCAGCTCAACCCTGAACATGGCGTTTGGCAAAGGCTCTACTACCGTACCTTCAACTTCTATGGCTTCTTCTTTTTTAGGCACCTATATCCTCCACTTGGGTACGCCCACGTTGTCTTAATAATCTAAATGGCTCTGCTTTTTGCTTTTCAGCGCGCTTTTCTGCACAAAACCATATTATAACAAAATTTATGTCGAGCGTCTATAAAACCGTCAATACGTCGGGCCCTTGTTTGGTAACCGCCACCGTGTGCTCGAAATGCGCCGAGAGACTTCTGTCCTCGGTAACGACGGTCCAGTTGTCCGCAAGGATATCGACCTTGAACCCGCCGATGTTGACCATCGGCTCTATCGCAAAGACCATACCGAGCTTGATCTTCGGTCCCCTTCTCGGAAGACCGAAGTTTGGGATTTGCGGGTCTTCATGCATCGCCCGCCCTATGCCGTGTCCGACGAACTCCTTGACCACAGAATAACCGGCCGCCTCAACCGTGGATTGAACCGCATAGGATATGTCATAGAGATAATTATCCTCAACACATTGCTCTATCCCCTTAAGCAGGGACACCTTTGTCACGTCGATCAGGCGCTGGGCTTCCTCAGAGATTTTGCCAACCGGAAACGTCGCCGCGGCATCGCCGTAAAAGCCGTCAAGCTCAGCCCCGACGTCGATGCTGATAATGTCCCCCTCGACAAGTTCTCTCGAACCCGGAATTCCGTGGACGACTACCTCGTTCGGTGAAGCGCAGATAGTGGCCGGATATCCCCTATACCCTTTAAACGCCGGCCTGGCCCCCGATTTGCGGATAAATTTTTCCGCTATCGCATCCAGCTCGGCCGTCGTTATGCCGGGCCGTATCTCGTTTTCAATGAGCTTAAGAGTTTGAGCCACTATGCGCCCGGCATGGCGCATAGCAGCTATTTCACTCTTACTTTTGCGAATAATCATACCCTCGCCTCAAAGGAAAGAGTCATCTTATACTTTCGCCTTAAGGGCGTTGCTGATATCGCCGAATACATCTTCCATGCCTTTGGTCCCGTCGATATCAAACAGAACGCCTTTTTTGGTGTAATACTCGATCAGCGGTGATGTCTGGCTGTGATAGACATCGAGGCGGTTCTTTACGGTCTCGATGGTATCGTCCGCCCTTTGATACAGCTCGCCGCCACAGGTATCGCATACGCCCTCTTTCTGCGGTGGGCTAAACACCATGTGATATGGTTTCTGGCAAGACTTGCAGATACGCCTGCCGGTCAACCTGTCAAGAAGCTCCTCATCGGGAACAATAATATTAACAACCGCATCAAGGTTCTTGCCCAATGAACTAAGCACTTTATCTAGTGCATCAGCCTGGCCAACGGTCCGCGGGAAACCATCCAAAAGGAAGCCCTTCTCCTCGACGTCCTTCTCGGCGATGCGGTCGCGCACGATTCCGATTACAACCTCATCCGGTACAAGCGCGCCTGCCGTCATGTACTCCTGAGCCTTAAGACCCATCTCCGTGCCGTTCTTCACAGCCGCTCTTAACATATCCCCCGTTGAGATATGGATGAGTCCGTACCCCTTTACGATTCTTTCTGCCTGCGTACCTTTCCCCGCACCGGGAGGCCCTAACAAAATTACGTTCATTCCTACTCCTTTCTCTTTGGCAGCTTTTATTTCAAAAATCCCTCATAGTGTCTCATGAGGAGTTGCGACTCGATTTGTCTCATCGTCTCAAGCGCTACACCGACCATAATCAGGAGCGATGTTCCTCCGAAGTTTCCGCCCTGGAAGAACGGTATTCCGATTATGCTACCAAGAATGGCGGGAATCACGGCGATCGACGCGAGGAAGAAAGCACCGGGCAATGTAATCCTGGTCAGAACCCTGTCCAGGTAACCGGCCGTCGGCTTACCCGGGCGAACACCCGGAATAAAACCGCCATATTTTTTCATGTTATCCGATATATCGATCGGGTTAAAGATAATAGCCGTATAAAAGTATGTAAAGAATACGACCAGCAAGCCATAGAGCGTTAGATAAAGAGCGCCGCTGGGATCAAGCAGAGCGTTTATCGTCCTGGAAATTCCGCCCGGGAAGAACTGTAACATCGTCGCAGGGAAGAGCAATACCGATGACGCGAAGATGATCGGAATAACCCCTGCCGAGTTTACCTTGAGCGGAATATATGTGCTCGAGCCCCCATAGACTTTACGGCCAACCACGCGCTTTGCGTATTGGACGGGTATTCTTCTCTGGGCTTTTTCAACAAAGACAATAGAAACAATCATTGCTACCAGAATTAGGATAAGGATGATTAAGACAGGAATACCCTCGGTCCTTCCTGTTGCAAGAACGGCCTCCGGGAATCGCGCTATGATGCTTCCAAAGATCAAGAGCGACATGCCGTTGCCGATGCCTCGCTGGGTGATAAGTTCGCCCAGCCACATGATAAGCGCCGTACCCGCAACCAATGTCAGAACGATGAGCACATCGAGTCCGAACGTGAACTTTACGTTTGCTCCGAGGTTGATAAGCTCTCGCTGGAAGAAGGCCGTCAAACCGATCGACTCGATAAGCCCTAACGCCAAGGTTAAATATCGCGTCCACTGCGTAATTTTACGCTGGCCGGTTTCTCCCTCTTTTGCCCATGCCCCGAGGGTCGGGATAACAATGGTCAAGAGCTGTAAGATAATCGAAGCCGTGATATACGGCATAATTCCTAACGCAAACACGGCAAAGTTAGATAATGCGCCACCGGCAAATAGGTCTACAAAGCCTAGAATCGGTGTTTGTTCAAAAAGAGTTTTAAGTGCTTTTACATCGACACCAGGAACCGGCACGTGGGCACCAAATCGATATACGGCGATCATTGCCAGCGTAAATAGTATGCGACGCTTCAGATCTGGTACTTTAAATGCATTTGCAATTGCTTCTATCATTTAAGACTCTCAACCTTTCCGCCTGCCGCCTCAATTTTCCTCACCGCCGAGCCGCTAAACTCCCGCGCCTTTACGGTCAAGCCTTTTTCAATCTCGCCGCGACCAAGAACCTTGACCGGCAGCATAGCTTTTTTGATCAGACCGGCCTGCTGCATCGCCACCGGGTCAACAACAGCGCCCTGATCGAATATGTTTAACTGGTCGATATTAACCAGCTCGTATACCTTTTTAAATGGGTTCCTGAAGCCGGGCAATTTTGGCAGCCGCCTGTAAATAGGGGTCTGGCCGCCTTCAAAACCCGGGCCTTTACCTCCGCCGGAGCGTGACTTCTGACCCTTTGTTCCGCGCGTAGCGGTTTTGCCGTGCCCGGAACCAGGTCCCCTACCGACCCTCTTCTTTTTCTTCACAGCACCCGGAGCGGGTGACAGCTCGTTTAACCGCATTAATTCCGTCCTCCTTAAAATCCAAGCCTAACCGATTTCTTCTACTTCCACAAGGTGGATGACCTTTTGAATCATACCGCGGATCTCAGGCTTATCCTCTTGCTCAACAACGTCTCGTATTCTTTTAAGGCCGAGCGCTTTTAAGGTCCTTTTTTGCTTCTCAATGCGACCGATACCGCTTCTGACCTGGGTTATCTTAAGTTTAGCCAACGTGTTTTCCTCCCAGCCTGTTACTTGCCCATTATCTGTTCGACAGTTTTACCGCGAAGGCGGGCAACATCTTCCGCTGTCTTAAGTGATTTCAAACCCGCAACAGTCGCCCGCAGCATATTGATCGGGTTCTGGCTGCCCAGGGACTTTGTTAAGATATCCTGTATTCCGGCAAGCTCTAGAACCGCTCGAACAGGACCGCCCGCGATAACGCCGGTACCTTCTGAAGCCGGTTTTAGCATAACGCGTCCTGCGCCGTACTCGCCCATAACCTCATATGTAATGGTCGAACCAACAAGCGGAACGTAAAACAGGTTTTTCTTGGCATCCTGGACGCCTTTTGAAATTGCGACCGGCACCTCGGCGCCTTTACCAAAGCCGATGCCGACATGGCCGTTACGATCGCCGACAACGACCAGCGCGCTCAAGCTAAACCTGCGTCCGCCTTTTACTACTTTTGAAACCCTGTTGATATTTACTACCTTTTCCTCAAGCTCTAGCTCTTCCGGATTTATTCTCTTGCTCACACGTTTCCCCCTTACTCCTCAAATCTATAAAGTACTAAACAAAGCATTTATTTTCTAGCCTTATGCCATTTAAAACTTCAAGCCCGCCTCACGGGCCGCTTCTGCCAACGCCTTGACGCGGCCATGGTATATAAACCCGCCTCTGTCAAAAACTACCTCACCGAGCTTCTTCTCTAACGCCCTTTTAGCTACCAGAGCACCGACCTGTTTGGCCGCCTCGATATTCCCGCCCGATCCGATTTTTGGTTTGATTTCGGAGTCAAGGCTCGATGCGCTGACCAGCGTTGTACCTTTAACATCATCGATGAGCTGGGCATATATGTGATTGGTGCTTCGAAAAACAGACAGGCGGGGTTTCCCGGCTGTGCCGGATACTTTTTTACGCACCCTGCGGTGTCTTCTTAATCGAGCTATCCTTTCTTCCGCTGTTTTACCCATTATCTTCCTCCAAGACTTGCGTCTTATAAGACGCTTCTCATTAACTTTCTAGCAGCTATTGCCACCCCGATAGGGTTTAAACCCTGGTCCCTAAACCCTGGCCTCCGGACCCTATTACTTCGCGGTCTTTCCGACTTTTCTTCTGATATGTTCGCCTTCGTATTTGATCCCTTTGCCCTTGTAGGGTTCCGGTGGGCGAACGCTGCGGATGTTGGCCGCAATCTCGCCGACAACCTGCTTGTTGGCGCCTTTGACGATTATCCTGTTGGGCGCCGGGACTTCAAACTCGATGCCTCCCAGCTGTTTAATCGTGACAGGATGCGAAAAGCCCATGGCAAGCTCGAGGTCGTTGCCCTTTTTCATGGCCCTGTACCCTACACCTACGATCTCCAGGGTCTTTGAAAAACCGTCGCTTACCCCAACTACCATATTGGATACAAGCGTTCTTACCAACCCGTGAAGGGACCGGTGTAGCTTGCTGTCTGACAGTCTTTGGACCATTATTTGATTATCTTCTTGCGTAACCTTAATGCCGTACGGGATCTTCTCAGATAACTGGCCTTTAGGTCCTTTAACGATAACCTCTGTCGGCTCTATGGTAACCTGTACACCCGAAGGCAGATTGATCGGCATTTTACCAATTCTTGACACTTTAACCTCCCCAATCAGATACCAGAAATCAGATCGACGCTAACGCGCCTTCAGAAATCAGAATATTTTTTACTTTCAATCCAGACCTTCGTAATCTGATCTCTTGTTTCTGGTCTCTTGTTTCTGACTACCATACGTATGCAAGAACTTCTCCGCCAAGGCCGGCTTTTTTGGCTTCGTTGCCCGTCATAAGACCCTTAGAGGTCGATACAACCGCTATGCCGAGCCCGCCCAGTACACGCGGAATCTCATCCTTCTTTGCGTAAATCCTTAGACCCGGTTTACTGATCCTTTTAATACCGGTAATTGAGCGCTCATGATCCGGTCCGTAGTTCATCTTGATCCTGATTACGTTAAAACCATTCTCCTGAACTATCCGATAATCTCTTATATAACCTTCACTCTTCAGTACCCTTGCGACCTCTTCTTTTATTCGTGAAGCAGGGACATCGACCGTCTCATGAGAGGCCCTGTTTGCATTCCGGACGCGGGTCAGCATATCTGCAATAGGGTCTGTCATTGTCATAATGCTTCCTCCTTATCAAACCGCCGGTTCTCTCGCCCCGGGTATCGGCCGCTTCTTACGCAGCCGCCAATTACCTAAGATGCTCCGCCGGCAGCTCTAAACTAAACACTACCTACTACTCTTTACCAACTAGCTTTTGTTACGCCCGGTATTTCGCCCCGGTGTGCGAGTTCCCTTAAACAAATACGACATAGACCGAACTTGCGGAAGTATCCCCGCGGCCTACCGCACCTGGAACAGCGGTGGTACGCACGCGTTGCGTATTTGGGTTTACGCTGTTGCTTTGCGATCATCGATTTCTTAGCCAATTGAACCCTCCATTTATATCTATTTCTCTTTAAACGGGAAGCCGAACCGCTTGAGCAGATCGCGGCCTTCCTCGTCTGTTTTCGCTGTTGTTACGATTGTGATATCCATACCACGAATCTTGTCGACTTTGTCGTACTCTATTTCAGGGAATATAAGCTGCTCGGTTACGCCAAACGAGTAGTTGCCGCGGCCGTCGAACGACTTCGGCGACAGCCCCCTAAAGTCCCTAATCCTTGGAAGGGCCGTGGACAGCAGCCTGTCCAGAAACTCGTACATTCTGGCTCCCCGCAGCGTAACTTTCGTGCCTATCGGCATATTCTCACGGAGTTTGAACCCCGCGATAGACTTCTTCGCCCTGCGAATAATCGGCTTTTGTCCGGTTATGATCTGTAAATCCTCAACTGCTGCATCGAGGGCTTTTGCGTTTTGAGTAGCCTCTCCTACGCCCATGTTAAGAACGATCTTCTCGACCCTCGGGACCTGCATGGTATTTTTATAACCACGGTCCTTTAACATGGCAAGCAGGATTTCCTTAAAATACCGCTCTTTAAGCCTGGGATTTATGCCGCCGTTTCCGGCCTTTGCCTTCCCGGCTTCGGCTTTCTTTTGCGTCTTTTTTGGCTCTTTTGGCTCTTTTGGCTTTTTTGGCTTTTTCGTTTCCTTAGAGCTTTTAGTTTCCTTAGCTTCTTTGGCTTTCTTGCCTTTTGCTTCTGCCATTTATACCTCTCTCCTAGTTACTGGTCACTGTTTCCAGCCTGTTGTCTCGTACGGTTCGGGCCGATTCCGACCGGCCCTAACCAGGCACGAGAAACGAGCTTCCGGTCACTAGTGCGTTATCGATCACTACCGCTACGCCTTATCGACGTCGCCTTGACAGCTCCGGCAGGTCCTGATTTTCTTACCGGTTTCTGCAACCCTGTGTCCAACTCTGGTCGGCTGTCCGCAACTCGGGCAGAGCAGCTGCACGTTGGATACGTGTATCGGGGCTTCTCTTTCCTGGATTCCTCCTTGAGGAACCCTCTGGGTCGGCCGTGCGTGGCGCTTGATCATAGCGATACCTTCCACGACAACCCTGTTTTTATCCGGTAACGCAAAGAGAACCTTGCCCTTTTTACCTTTGTCCTTGCCTGTTATGATCTGGACTCTATCGCCTTTTCTTATAGATAGTTTAGGCATCTCATTCTCTCCTTCTATAACACCTCTGGAGCCAGCGAGACGATCTTCATATAGTTACGATCTCTTAGCTCCCTGGCAACTGGACCAAAAATACGAGTTCCTCTCGGGTTTCCCTGGTCGTTGATTATAACAGCCGCGTTGTCATCAAACCTAACGTAAGAGCCATCATTACGGCCGATTGACTTTTTCGTCCTGACAACTACCGCTCTAACAACCTCGCTTTTTTTGACGGTGCCTCCGGGGATCGCTTCCTTAACAGCGGCGATAATGGTATCGCCGACTGAGGCATAGCGGCGCCTCGAGCCACCCAAGACCCTGATGCAAAGGATTTCTCGCGCTCCGGTATTATCAGCAACTCTTAGTCTTGACTCCTGTTGGATCATCCTCGATTTCCTTCCTTCTTGAACAGTCTCTCGCTCACTACTTCGCTTTTTCTAAAATCTCGACCATGCGCCATCTTTTAGTTTTACTTAGCGGCCTGGTCTCAGCAATCTGGACGGTATCGCCGGCTTTGGCCTCATTGGCCTCGTCATGCGCCTTAAACTTGGTCGTCCTCTTTATCGTCTTCTTATAGAGTGGATGCCTTTTGGTCGACTCAACAGCTACCGTAATGGTTTTGTTCATGCTGTCGCTGACAACCTTGCCAACTCTCGTCTTTCGACTTCCTCTCTCTTCCATCTAAACCCCCTTATCTAGATACTAGAATGGACCCATCTAGCCTCTAGCTACTGGCTATTTTGACTTCAATCTCGCGTTCCCTGCGCACGGTTTGAATGCGTGCGATATCTTTTTTGATCTCTTTGATCCTTTTAGGATTATCAAGCTGCCCTGTGGCTAGCTGGAACCTAAAATTAAACAGTTCCGCTTTCGCGTCTTTCATCTTTGACTCCAACTCACCGTCGGTTAAGTCTCTATATTTTTCGGCCTTCATGCCTATTCACCACCCAGCTCTTCTCGTGTGACAAACCTGCACTTGATAGGAAGTTTGTGGGTAGCCAACCTCATCGCCTCTCTGGCGGTAGGCTCGTCTACGCCGGCGAGTTCAAACATTACCCTGCCCGGCTTTACAACCGCTACCCAGTGCTCCGGCGAACCTTTACCCGAACCCATACGGGTCTCGGCGGGTTTCTCGGTTACGGGCTTGTCCGGAAATATGTTGATCCAGACTTTACCGCCCCTCTTGATGAAACGGGTCATGGCAATACGGGCCGCCTCAATCTGGCGGTTTGTTATCCAGCCCGGCTCAAGGGCCTGAAGCCCATAGTCGCCGAAATATATCTTGTTGCCGCCCTTGGCGGGGCCTTTCATTCTGCCTCTTTGCTGTTTTCTATATTTAACTCTTTTCGGTAAAAGCATGTGTTGCTACCTCCTCCTGCCTGGAGCTTCTTTTCTCGGTCTTCTTGGTCGCTCCGGCCTTGGTCGCTCCGGCCTCTCGGAAACCACTTCGTGTGATGGAACACGCTGACCGGGCAGAATATCGCCTTTGTAAATCCACACCTTAACGCCGATACGGCCAAAGGTAGTGCGCGCTTCCGTAAAACCGTAATCGATATTGGCCCTTAGCGTATGCAACGGCACGCGACCTTCACGATACCATTCGGTGCGGGCCATCTCAGCCCCGCCCAGTCGACCGGCGCATTGGACCTTAACGCCCTTGGCGCCGCTCTTCATAGCCTGGGTAACGGCCTTCTTCATCGCACGCCTGAAGCCTACACGGGCTTCAAGCTGCTCGGCAATGCTCTGCGCCACAAGGGTGGAGTCAAGCTCCGGCCTCCTTACCTCTTCAATATTGATCTGGACCTGCTTACCGGTCAGTTTTTCGAGGTCTGAGCGTAAAATCTCTACTTCCGATCCACGCTTTCCGATAACGATTCCGGGCCTTGCAGTGTGGATATCGACCTTAACACGGTCGCCCGCGCGCTCGATCTCTACCCGCGATATGGCCGCGCGCTCGAGCTTCTTCTCAAGGAATTTCCTCAGCTCTATATCCTCATGGAGGATCTTATCAAAGCCCTTGCTGGCAAACCAGCGGGAGCGCCAGTTCTCGATAATACCGATCCTTAAGCCCCGGGGATGAACTTTCTGCCCCATTTAATCCTCCTTCTCCGTAACAACTACGGTAATGTGACTGCTTCTTTTTCTAATTCTAAATGCGCGGCCCATGGCTCTCGGCCTTATCCTCTTCAAGGTCGGGCCCTGGTCCGCATATGCTTCCGATACATACAGCCTGTTGCTGCTGATGTGCAGGTTCTTCTCAGCGTTCGCAACCGCCGAGTTCAGGACCTTGATTATCAATCTAGCAGCGGCTTTCGGCGTAAACTTTAACGTTGCAACAGCATCCTCAACGTCTTTGCCGCGGATCAGGCTGATAACCTGCTGCGCCTTTAACGGTGATATCCTTACATATCTAGCAACGGCCCTTGTTGAAGCGCTTGTATTCTCTGCCGTTTTAGCCATCTTTACCTCCTAATTAGCTCAAAGCTCTTGGCCCATAGTTTCTTGCTCATAGCTCATAGCATATCCGTTCTATCAGCTATGAACTCTCGCCTATGGGCCGGATAAGCCTGCGGCCTACCGCAGCCGTGTCGACCTTTCCTGGCCGGCGTGGCCTCTAAATGTTCTTGTTGGCGCAAACTCACCGAGCTTGTGGCCAACCATACTCTCTGTGACATAGACCGGTACATGCCGACGGCCATCGTGAACCGCTATTGTATGCCCCACCATCTCAGGAAAGATGGTCGAGGCTCTCGACCAGGTCTTAACGACCCGTTTTTCGTTTCTTTTGTTCATTTCCTGGATTCTTCCAAGAAGCCTGATTTCGACATATGGTCCCTTTTTCAGCGACCTTCCCACTGTTCAGCCTCCAATCATTTAGCTGATAATTCCTTCATTCTCTATTCTGTAAGCCAATATCCTATCGCAAGCATTAGTTATCGCTTACGCGGTTTCACAATATACCTGTCAGACAGCTTTGTGCCTCTGGTACGATACCCCAATGTTGGTTTACCCCAAGGAGTTACCGGATGCCGGCCCGAGCTCGCTTTACCCTCGCCACCGCCGTGCGGGTGGTCGACCGGGTTCATTGCGGTACCGCGAACTGTCGGCCTTATACCGAGCCAACGACTGCGGCCCGCTTTACCTACGCTTATAAGCTCGTGTTCGGCGTTACCGACCTGACCTATCGATGCGTAGCACTCCATGTGCACCATGCGTACCTCGCTCGACGGAAGCCTTAAGTGAGCGTAATTACCCTCTTTTGCCATCAGTTGGGCCGATGTACCCGCTGAGCGCGCAAGCTGTCCGCCCTTACCGGGTTTAAGCTCGATGTTATGGATGATGGTGCCCAGAGGAATCCTTCTGATCGGCAGGGAGTTTCCTACCTTGATATCCGCATCCGGACCGGAAACTACGGTATCTGCGACCTTCAAGTTAAGCGGGGAGAGGATGTATCTCTTCTCACCGTCGGCATACACTATAAGAGCGATCCTTGCGGACCTGTTCGGATCGTACTCGATCGCGTCAACCCTACCCGGGATGCCGAATTTGTTGCGCTTAAAGTCGATGATGCGATAGCGCCTCTTGTGACCGCCGCCCATATGGCGCGTCGTAATGCGGCCGTAGTTGTTGCGACCGGACTTCTTATTGAGCGGAGCCAACAGGCTCTTCTCCGGCTCTTTTTTCGTGATTTCTTTGAAATCAGAGACCGTCTGAAATCTTCGCCCGGCCGATGTGGGTTTAAATTTCTTAATTCCCATGTGTTTCTTCTCCTTCGTTTGGGACTAGCAACTAAAACTGCGCTCTTACGCCTACCTTTACTAGTCCCCCGACATTTATCGCCTGTCAGTTGGCATATTTTTTCGAATTACGAATTACGAATTAATGGTTTGGTCTAAGCTCTTATCATTCGTATTTCGAAATTCCTTACCGGGCTTCAAATACTTCGATGCGCTCGCCCTCGCGCAGCGTCGCGATCGCCTTTTTCCAGCTGCGGGTCTTACCCGAGGTATACCCCTGGCGCTTACGCTTCCCACGCATCGATATCGTATTAACTGCGATTACATGAACCTTAAAGATGTCTTCGATCGCTTTTTTAATCTCTTCTTTTCTCACGCCCTGAGCCACTTCGAACGTGTACTTACCGTGATCGATCTGCGCGTAGCTCTTCTCGGAGATTACAGGACGGATGATAACGTCTCTAGAATCTTTCATTTGGCCAGACCCTCCTCTACTGCATTAAGTGCGGCGCGGGTCATAACCAGGTACTCGTTGTCGAGCAGGTCGTATGCATTAAGCTCGGTGCTGTAGATAACCTTAACGTTATCGATATTACGAACCGATCTGACCGCCGTATCTTGATTCTCGCCAACCACTACCGTTGTCTTGGTCGTGGCTTCGAGATTCTTAAGAATCTGTACCGCTTCCTTTGTCTTCGGCTCAGCAAGACCGAAGTCATCCAATACAATCAAACGTCCCTCTTTGGCTTTTGCCGAAAGAATCGATTTTAACGCCAAACGGCGCATCTTTTTCGGGACATTAAAGGAATAGTCTCGTGGCGTGGGGCCGAAAACGGTACCGCCGCCGACCCAATGAGGTGCGCGGATACTTCCGATACGGGCCCGCCCTGTCCCTTTCTGCCGCCAGGGCTTCTTGCCTCCGCCTCTTACTTCAGCCCTTGTCTTTGTCTTTGCCGTTCCCCTCCTGGCTGCGGCAAGCTGTGCCTTAACAACCTGGTGAACTACGGCCTCATTTGGCTCAACCTCAAAGACTGCAGGACTAACGCTGATTTCCTCTATGGTTTTACCCTCTCTATTGCGGACTGGTATCTTCACCGTTACTCCTTTTACTTTGCCTTACTAGTTTCTTTAACCATAATCAGACCGCCCTTGCCGCCAGGGACAGCCCCTTTAAGCAGGATAATGTTCTGCTCGGGATCGACTTTTACAATCTCTAAATTCATAGCGGTAACCCTATCGGTCCCCATGTGGCCCGCCATGCGCCTTCCCTTGTGAACACGGGAAGGTGTTGCCGCCATACCTATTGAGCCGGGTGCCCTGTGAAAGTGAGAACCATGGCCGCTCGGTCCTCCGCTAAAGCCATGTCTCTTCATTACTCCCTGAAAACCCTTGCCCTTCGAAACGCCGACAACATCGGCCCTCTCGCCGGCCGCGAATACCTCGGCGGTCAATGTATCGCCCGGTTTAAACTCTCCCAGGTCTTCGACTCTGATCTCCGCCAGATAACGCTTTGGTGCGATTTTCGCCTTGGCGAAATGGCCTTTTATCGGCTTGGTTACCTTTCGCTCTTCAATATCCTCATATCCGATTTGGATTGCTGAGTAGCCGTCATTTTCTTTTGTTTTCACCTGGGTGATAACGCATGGGCCGACTTCTACGACCGTTACCGGAACCAACCGGTCATCGTCCGTAAATATTTGCGTCATGCCAAGCTTTTTTCCTAGTAATGCCTTCATCTTCTACCTCGCACTAATAACACTATTAATTGCCCGAATAAATGTCCACTCGTGCTACCAAAACTTTTTACTCACGCTTTTAGTACCTTAGCGGTCAACACATAAATAATAAGAGCTATATATGATGGTAACCACTAACTACTAACCGCTCTAGAGTTTAATTTCGATGTCGACACCAGCCGGAAGGTCGAGTCTCATAAGAGAATCAACAGTCTTCGGTGTCGGGTCCAATATATCAATCAGTCTTTTGTGGGTCCTCATCTGAAAGTGCTCGCGCGAATCCTTATTCACATGCGGGGACCTTATTACCGTATACAGGCTCCGTTCCGTTGGTAGAGGAATCGGTCCCGCAACTCTGGCACCTGTTCTCTGCGCTGTATCTACAATTTTTTTCGCCGACTGATCGACAACCTCGTGATCGTAAGCTTTAAGCCTAATACGAATTTTCTGTGTTGCCATACTTCCTCCACACTATTTTATTTAATAATGCTCGTAATCCTACCCGCTCCAACTGTTCTGCCGCCTTCACGAATTGCAAAGCGAAGGCCTTCCTCCATAGCGATGGGGGTGATAAGCTCGATTGTCATCTCTACGTTGTCTCCCGGCATAACCATCTCGGTGCCCTCCGGAAGAGTGGCAACCCCGGTTACGTCCGTTGTCCTAAAGTAAAACTGCGGGCGGTACCCGTTGAAAAATGGGGTGTGCCTGCCGCCTTCTTCTTTTGTTAGAACGTAGGTCTTGGCGGTAAAGTTGGTGTGCGGGGTGATGCTTTTTGGGCGTGCCAAGACTTGCCCGCGCTGAACCTCGTCTCTGCCGATACCGCGCAAAAGAACGCCGATGTTGTCTCCCGCCTGGGCCTCGTCAAGTAGCTTTCTAAACATCTCTAAGCCCGTGACAACGGTTTTTCTGGTCTCGTCTTGCATGCCGATGATCTCGACCTCTTCGCCGACTTTGACCTTGCCACGCTCGACTCTACCCGTTACAACGGTGCCCCTGCCCGTGATGGTAAAGACGTCTTCTACCGGCATCAAAAAGGGTTTTTCGATGTCGCGCTCGGGGGTGGGGATGTAGGAGTCGATCGCTTCCATGAGTTTCATGATGTTTTCTGCTTCTGCCGGGTCTCCTTCGAGGGCTTTTAATGCGGACCCCGGGATAATCGGGATATCGTCGCCCGGGAACTCGTACTCGTTTAGAAGATCTCTTACTTCCATCTCAACGAGTTCGAGTAGCTCCGGGTCGTCTACCATGTCGACTTTGTTTAAAAAGACAACGATGTAGGGGACTCCGACCTGGCGGGCTAAAAGGATGTGCTCTCTGGTCTGGGGCATGGGCCCGTCTGCTGCACTTACTACCAAGATTGCGCCGTCCATCTGAGCGGCACCGGTGATCATGTTCTTTACATAGTCGGCGTGCCCCGGGCAGTCGACGTGTGCGTAGTGGCGGTTTGCCGTCTCGTACTCTACGTGGGCTATTGCGATTGTTATGCCTCTTTCACGCTCTTCCGGAGCGTTGTCGATTGAGTCAAACGAGCGAAACGTGGCTTGCCCTTTCTCGGCGAGCACCTTGGTAATAGCGGCGGTAAGCGTGGTCTTGCCGTGGTCCACGTGACCGATCGTGCCGATATTCATGTGCGGTTTGGTTCTTTCGAACTTAGCTTTGGCCATAAACGTTTTTCCTCCCTATAAGATTTAGGTTTTTTATTAGTAAACCATATTTGTTTTAACTGCCAGCGGCGATCGACCACTCGCCCTGGGATTTGCTGATGATCTCCTCCGCGATGCTCGGCGGAAGTTCCTGGTACTGCTTGAACTGCATTGTGTACACTGCTCGACCCTGCGTCTTAGACCTTAAGTCGGTCGCATAGCCGAACATCTCGGAAAGCGGTACATTCGCCCTGATGACCTGGGTGTTGGCTCTTGGTTCCATGCCCACGATATGGCCGCGGCGCGAGCTTAAATCTCCCATGACATCGCCCATATACTCTTCAGGAACAACAACCTCGACCGCCATAATCGGCTCCAGTAAAGCCGGGCTTGCCTTCTTCATGGCATCTTTAATCGCCATTGAACCGGCTATCTTAAATGCCAGCTCAGACGAATCTACCGGATGGTATGAACCATCATGTAGCGTTACCTTAATATCAACAACAGGATAGCCCGCCATAATACCGGCGGTCATAGCCTCTTGCATTCCCTTATTAACCGCCGGGATGTATTCCCTCGGCACCTTGCCGCCGACAACTGCATCGACAAACTCATAGCCCTTTGCCGGGTTCGGCTCGACGTCGATAATGACGTGTCCGAACTGACCGCGACCACCGGTTTGCCTTATATAGCGTCCCTGTACATTCTTAACGGCTTTGCGTATTGTCTCGCGGTAAGATACCTGCGGACGCCCGACATTTGCCTGCACTTTAAACTCACGCATTAACCTGTCGACGATAATCTCGAGGTGAAGCTCGCCCATGCCCGCTATGATGGTCTGGCCCGTCTCTTCATCGGTTTTAACCCTGAACGTCGGGTCTTCTTCCGCAAGTTTCGCAAGAGCAGTTGAGAGCTTCTCCTGATCGACCTTTGTCTTGGGCTCGATGGCAACAGAGATAACCGGCTCCGGAAATACCATTGACTCGAGCATAATCGGGTGAGCCTTAGTGCACAGCGTATCTCCGGTAGTTACTTGCTTCAGGCCAACGCCGGCAACGATATCACCTGTGCGGACTTCGCTCTTCTCTTCACGGTGATTCGCGTGCATCTGTAAGATTCTGCCGATCCTCTCGGTCTTACCGGTGGATGCGTTCATTACGCTGTCGCCGGCTTTCAGCACACCGGAGTACACCCTAAAGAAGGTAAGCTTACCGACATACGGGTCGACCATTATCTTAAACGCAAGCGCCGTAAACGGCTCGCTATCTGAAGCCTCGCGCGTGACAACCGTATCCTCTTTGCCGGGAAGCGTCCCGGTAACCGGAGGAACGTCAAGCGGAGACGGCAAGTAATCGTTAATCGCATCGAGTAGCGGCTGGACGCCCTTGTTCTTAAAGGACGATCCGCAAAGAACCGGTGTGATAGCGGCATCAAGCGTTGCCTTACGAATACCGGCAATGATTTCTTCCTTCGTCAGCTCTTCGCCATCAAGGTACTTCTCCAGAAGCGACTCATCATATTCGGCGGCGGCCTCCAATACATGCTGGCGGTACTCCTCGGACTGGGCCATATATTCTTTCGGGATTGCGGTCTCCTCAATCTGCGTGCCGAGGTCATCCTTATAAAAAACGGCCTTCATGTCGACAAGGTCGATAATTCCGGCAAACTGATCTTCGCTTCCAATTGGAAGCTGCAGAGCGATCGGGTTGGCGGAAAGGCGACTCTTCATCATCTGTATCGCGTTAAAGAAATCCGCACCCGTCCTGTCCATCTTATTGATATACGCAATTCTCGGGACACGGTACTTGTCCGCCTGGCGCCATACCGTCTCAGACTGCGGCTCAACGCCACCGACCGCGCAGAATACGGCGACCGCACCGTCGAGTACACGTAGTGAGCGTTCGACCTCGACAGTAAAGTCCACGTGCCCTGGTGTATCTATAATATTAATTCGATGGTCGTTCCATAAGCATGTTGTAGCGGCCGAGGTAATTGTAATACCCCGCTCCTGCTCTTGAACCATCCAGTCCATAACGGCCGTGCCCTCATGAACCTCACCAATTTTATGTGTTCGACCGGCATAGTAAAGTATCCGCTCGGTAGTCGTTGTCTTACCAGCATCGATATGGGCCATAATCCCGATATTTCTTATTTTTTCAAGTGGAAATCTTGTCGACATAAACCTTTGAATCCTTCCTAGATAAACACAAACTCATACAACCTTGCTACAACAGAGTGCTTCAGCGTCGAGAGTGTACTCTGCAATTACCGGTCGAACGCTACCAGCGGTAGTGAGCGAAGGCACGGTTGGACTCAGCCATCTTCTGAAGGTCTTCCCTCTTCTTCATAGATGCACCAACACTGTTTGCGGCGTCCATAATCTCGCCTGCCAACCTCTCGGCCATTCTTTTCTCTTTACGCGCCTTTGAATATCCTGTTAACCAGCGAAGCGCCAGTGTTGTGGCCCTTGGCCCTGGAACTTCAACCGGAACCTGATACGTGGCGCCGCCGACCCTGCGGGGTCTTACTTCAAGCGCCGGCCTGATATTGTCCATCGCCTTACGATATACCGTAACGGGGTCGGAACCCGTCTTGTCCCTGATAATATCAAAGGCCTCATAAACAACCTGCTCGGCAACACCCTTTTTGCCGGCTGTCAGAATCGCGTTCATCAGCTGTGCAACGAGCTTGTTGTTGTAGACCGGATCGGGCAATATTTCTCGCTTTGTAACTGGTCCTTTTCTCGGCATTTCTATCCTCCAAAAAAGTTCTTATTACTTACTTGCTTTTGCTCCATATTTGGAACGAGATTGTTTGCGATCCGATACACCGGCCGCATCCAGAGCAGCCCTGATTATTTTATAACGGACACCCGGCAGATCTTTAACACGGCCACCGCGAACGAGAACTATTGAGTGCTCCTGCAGGTTGTGTCCGATTCCCGGAATATAGGCCGTGACCTCCATTCCATTGGTCAACCTTACCCTGGCGACTTTCCGCAGAGCTGAATTCGGCTTTTTCGGTGTCGTTGTATACACACGGGTGCAGACGCCTCTCCTCTGAGGAGCGCCTTGCAACGCTGGTGTTGCCGTTTTGCTCGGCTTTTCTTTTCTACCCTTTTTTACCAGCTGGCTAATCGTCGGCAAACTGTACACTCCTTCTTAAAATCTAGCTTAATGTTGCTTCTGTTCTTTGTATTTGTCCCTATTTTTATCTCTATTTCAGCATACTGCACGGCTTTAATGCCGTGCAGTTGATTGACTAATTTAAATTCGCACGAGATTGCAGGTCACAGCAGATTAATATATCAGTCTTCTTCCTCGTTGTCAACATCTGCTGAGATATACGGCTCTTCCTCAGTCTCGGGAGAGGTTACTTCGCTAGCAATCTCAACCGTACCTATAAGAGACGGGCCTTCCTCCATGAAGGACTCGGTATCTTCGCTAAAGAAGAGGTCCTCCGGACCCTCGCCTTTCACGACCTCCACGAATGGTTCCTCCTCCTCGCCGATCGCCATAACCCTGATCGAGCGGTACCTGCTCATGCCGGTCGCAGCCGGGATGAGTTTACCGAGGATAACGTTCTCTTTCAAGCCGAGCAGCGGGTCGCTCTTGCCGGCGATCGCCGCATCGGTAAGAACCCTCGTGGTCTCCTGGAACGATGCCGCCGATAGGAAGCTGTCCGTCGCAAGAGACGCCTTAGTAATACCGAGCAAGGTCTGTTTCGCCGTCGCCGGCTCGCCACCCTCCGCGATCACGCGCGCGTTTTCATCCTCGAATTGAAGCCTGTCGATAAGCTGGCCCGGCAAGAGATCGGTGTCACCCGGCTCTGAAACGGTGACCTTTCGCATCATCTGTCTTACGATTATTTCGATGTGCTTATCGTTGATATCAACGCCCTGGCTCTTGTAGACCTCCTGGACCTCGCCCACCATGTAGAGTTCAACCGCCCTACCGCTGATTCGCAGGATGTCGTGCGGGTTCAAGCTTCCTTCGGTCAGCTGGTCGCCGGCCTGGACCTTATCGCCGTTCGATACCCTCAAACGAGCGCGCCTCGAAACCTGGTATATGCGCTCCTTGCCTTCGCCGCCTTGGACGATGATCTTTCTCAGTTTTTCAGTTTCTTTAATCTCAACAATACCGCCGATCTCGGCAATCTGGGCCTCGCCTTTCGGACGACGTGCCTCGAACAACTCGACTACACGCGGTAGACCGTGCGTGATATCCTCACCCGCAACACCGCCGGTATGGAAGGTACGCATGGTAAGCTGCGTGCCCGGCTCGCCGATGGACTGGGCGGCGATGATACCGACGGCCTCGCCGATATCGACAAGACGCCCGTTCGCCAAACTCCAGCCATAGCACTGGCGGCATACGCCGTGTTTTGCTTCGCAGGTAAGTACGGAACGTACCATAACCTGCTTGACCCCCGCGTCTTTCAGGCGAAAGACATCCTGGTTTCTTATTTCAGATCCCCTGGCAAGGATAACTTCCTTGCTCTCGGGATGCACAACCGTTTCAAGAACTACCCTTCCCATGAGGCCGTTCTTGTTTGCCTCATCTTCAGGGTCGAGTACCGGAACCGGGATTCCCGATTCGGTGCCGCAGTCGATCTCGCGGATGATGACATCCTGAGAGACGTCGACAAGCCTTCTCGTCAAGTAACCGGAGTCGGCGGTTCTTAGCGCCGTGTCAGCAAGACCCTTACGGGCGCCGTGCGTAGAAATAAAGTACTCGAGAACCGAAAGTCCCTCGCGGAAGTTCGCCTTGATCGGACGATCGATAATATCTCCCTTAGGATTAGCAACCAGACCTCGCATACCGGCAAGCTGTCTGAGCTGCTTCAAGTTACCGCGGGCACCGGAGTTGGCCATCATATAGATGGGGTTGAATTTATCAAAGTTGTTCTCCATCGCCTCGGATACGTCCTCGGTTGCCTTGGTCCAAATATCGACTACCCTTTGATGGCGCTCCTCGTTAGTGATAAGACCGCGCCTGTATTGCTTCTCGATACGGTCGACGGCAAGTTCCGGTTCGTCCAGGATATCCCACTTATTATCAGGGACTTTAACGTCGCCGATGCTGATCGTGACACCCGCACGGGTTGCGTAATGAAACCCGTGCGCCTTTATCCTGTCAAGGATTCTCACCGTTTCGCCAAGCGTTATTTCGGTGGTGCATCTCTCAACTATCCTGGCCATCTCTTTCTTGCCGACCTCGTAATTTACGTATTCAAAATCATCCGGCAGCGCCTGGTTGAAGATAATCCTCCCGATGGTGGTCTCAAGCCTGGTGCGCTCGCCTTTTGCGTTTTTCTCTCTAAGCTCGATCTTGGCCTGAAGGTCCGCCTCTCCTCCCTCAAACGCGAGGGCGGCTTCCTCCTTGCTGCCGAACACCGAGCCTTCTCCCGTACTGCCGTCGCGCTGTGCGGTCAGGAAGTAAATTCCGAGGACCATGTCCTGCGTCGGGGTTACCAGCGGACGCCCATGCGCCGGTGAGAGAATATTGTTTGCGGACAGCATGAGTACCCTGGCCTCGGCCTGGGCCTCAACAGAAAGCGGCAGGTGAACCGCCATCTGATCGCCGTCAAAGTCGGCGTTAAACGCCGTACAGACCAGCGGGTGTATCTGGATGGCCTTTCCCTCAACAAGGATCGGTTCAAATGCCTGGATACCGAGGCGGTGAAGCGTCGGCGCCCTGTTAAGCATTACGGGATGTTCCTTGATGACTTCCTCAAGAACATCCCAGACCAGCGACTTTGCCCTCTCGACCATTCTCTTCGCGCTCTTTATATTCTGCACGTGTCCGAGGTCGACAAGCCTCTTCATAACAAACGGCTTGAACAGCTCAAGCGCCATGACCTTTGGAAGACCGCACTGGTGCAACTTCAACTCCGGGCCGACAACGATAACCGAACGGCCGGAATAATCGACACGCTTACCCAACAGGTTTTGGCGGAACCGGCCTTGCTTACCTTTGAGCATATCGCTTAAGGATTTCAGCGGCCTGTTGCCCGGGCCGGTAACCGGCCTGCCGCGACGACCGTTATCAAACAGCGCGTCCACGGCCTCCTGGAGCATCCTTTTCTCGTTGTTTACGATAATCTCAGGCGCACCCAGGTCAAGTAGTCTTTTTAGCCTGTTGTTTCTATTAATAACCCTGCGGTAGAGATCGTTAAGATCGGACGTGGCAAAACGGCCGCCGTCGAGCTGAACCATCGGGCGTAGGTCCGGTGGAATAACCGGAATCGCCTCAAGGACCATCCACTCGGGCTTATTGCCCGACCTCTTGAATGCGGAGGTGACTTTAAGCCGCTTAACCGCACGACTTTTCTTTTGTCCCGTCGCAGTCTTTATCGTCTGACGCTGATCGAGCGCCTCGTGCTCGAGGTCTACGCGTGAAAGCAATTCTTTAATCGATTCTGCACCCATGCCGCCGTTGAAGTAGTCGCCGTAGCGCACTTTCAGTTCGCGGTAGAGTTGATCATCGCTGATTAACTGCTTTGGCTGTAATGACTCAAATGTGCTGAAGACTTTGCCCATCCAATCGATCTTACGCGTCAATTCAGTATTTACCTCTTTGACCAGTTTCTTGATCTCGGACTCAATCTTTTTAACTGCCGTATCCGGTGAACCACCACCGGCGACCTCCGCTTCGCCCTCTTCCGGCTCTATCTCGCCGCGGGCTATTTTAATCTTGCGCTCCCGTTGAGCCTCGATCTCAGCGAGCCTTTCCTCGGCCTGCTTCTTAGCTTCGCTGAGTTCCTCATCGAGTTCGACCTTAAGCGTCGGGATATCCTTTTCCCTCTCCTCCACATTTACATCCGTTACGATATATGACGCAAAGTAGATGACCTTCTCCAGGTCCTTCGGGGAGATATCAAGCAGGTACCCCATCCTTGAGGGAACGCCCTTGAAATACCATATGTGGGTAACCGGGGCCGCAAGCTCAATATGGCCCATGCGCTCGCGCCGGACCTTGGAGCGAGTTACCTCGACCCCGCAGCGCTCGCAGATAATGCCCTTAAATCGCACCCTTTTATACTTACCGCAATAGCATTCCCAATCCTTGGTCGGCCCGAATATCTTTTCGCAGAAGAGGCCGTCCTTTTCAGGCTTGAGCGTACGATAGTTTATGGTCTCCGGTTTCTTGACCTCGCCATTGGACCAGGCGCGAACCTGCTCGGGTGAGGTAAGACCAATTTTTAAGGCATCAAAATTGTTAATATCTAACAAAGAGTTAACCTCCTAAAAAAATAAGACTCTCGGACAGGGGTTCTGTCCCTTGCTGCACTTGTCTGTAAACCTTTACGCCTCTTCTTCGTGCGCTTCTTTTTCTTCAATTATCATAGGTTCAACATTTTCGAGGCCCGGCTCTTCGGCTTCGCGCCCGGCTGCAACCTCTCCGCGCAGATCGATGCCTAGCTCCTCCGCGGTCTTGAAGACATCGTCCTCGGATTCTTTTAGCTCGATCTCTTCGCCTTCCTCCGAGAGGACTTCGACGTTGAGACACAGGCTCTGCATTTCTTTCACGAGAACTTTAAACGATTCCGGTATTCCGGGCTCCGGAATATTTTCGCCTTTGACAATCGCCTCGTATGCTTTCACCCTGCCGACAACATCGTCGGATTTCACCGTCAGAAGCTCTTGCAAGGTGTAGGCCGCTCCGTACGCCTCAAGCGCCCATACCTCCATCTCCCCGAAACGCTGACCGCCGAACTGGGCTTTACCGCCAAGCGGCTGTTGCGTAACCAGTGCGTATGGTCCGGTTGATCTGGCGTGAATCTTGTCATCGACCAGGTGTAGTAGTTTTAAGATATAGATATAGCCCACTGTGATAGGCTCTTTAAACGGCTCTCCGGTCCTTCCGTCGTGAAGGTGCGCTTTACCGGTTACCGGAAGCCCCGCCTTCGCAAAGGCATCGCGCATTTCCTCTTCGGTAGCGCCGTCAAACACCGGTGACGCTGTAAAAACCGAGCCGTTGCTCGCCTTACCGTCATCGGACCAGCCTTTCATCGCGGCCCATCCCAGGTGAGTTTCAAGAACCTGCCCCACGTTCATGCGGCTCGGTACGCCGAGCGGGTTAAGAATGATGTCGATCGGGGTTCCATCCTCGAGGAACGGCATATCCTCCTCGGGCAGTATCTTGGAGATAACACCCTTGTTGCCGTGCCTTCCGGCAAGTTTGTCTCCCTCGGAAATCTTTCTTTTCTGGGCTACGTAGACTCGAACAAGCTGGTTGACGCCTGGGGCAAGCTCGTCGCCCGCATCCCGCAGGAACACTTTAACGTCGATAACGGTTCCGCTCTCGCCATGCGGCACTTTAAGCGACGTGTCCCTGACCTCGCGCGCCTTCTCGCCGAAGATCGCGCGCAGGAGCCGTTCCTCTGCCGTAAGCTCGGTCTCACCTTTTGGCGTAACTTTGCCTACCAGGACATCGCCGGGGTTGACCTCGGCCCCAACTCGGATAATACCCCGGTCGTCCAGGTCTTTTAAGATTTCTTCGCCTACGTTCGGGATATCGCGCGTGATCTCTTCGGGACCAAGCTTGGTATCGCGGGCATCGACTTCGTGCTCTTCTATATGTATAGAGGTAAGCATGTCCTCTTTTACAACTCTCTCACTTAAGATAATGGCATCCTCGTAGTTGTAACCTTCCCAGGGCATGAACGCCACGAGAAGATTCCTTCCAAGAGCAAGCTCCCCCATGTCCGTCGAAGGACCATCCGCGAGAACCTGTCCCTCTTTGACCTTCTGTCCCTCAAAGACAACCGGCTTCTGATTAATGCAGGTTCCCTGGTTTGATCGGCGGAACTTCTGGAGCTTGTGCTCGATCTCGGTTTTCTTGGTCTTTAGACGAATCCTATTGGCGGAAACGAAGGTTATCTCGCCGTCGTCATCGGCAACGATAATCGCACCGGTATCTTTTACCGCCCTGTGCTCGACACCCGTACCGACAACCGGCGCCTCGGTTAAGAGAAGCGGCACCGCCTGGCGCTGCATGTTCGATCCCATGAGCGCGCGGTTCGCATCGTCGTGCTCGAGGAACGGGATAAGCGCCGTCGCCACGGAGACCGTCTGTTTTGGCGAAACATCCATATAGTCGATCTTCTTGGGTTCGACGGTATCGACCTCTTCACGGATTCTTACCAGGACTTTATCCTGCAAGAACTTTCCGGTCTTCTTGTCAAGCGGGGCGTTGGCCTGCGCGATAATATATTTATCCTCAACATCTGCGGTCAAATAATCGATTTTATCGGTAACTTTGCCGTTCTCGACCTTACGGTACGGGGTCTCGATAAACCCGAACGGGTTGATCCTCGAATAGCTGGCCATAGAACCGATGAGACCGATATTCGGACCCTCAGGTGTCTCGATAGGACACATGCGCCCGTAGTGGGACGGGTGAACGTCTCGGACTTCAAAGCCCGCACGCTCGCGTGAAAGACCGCCCGGACCCAGCGCGCTTAAGCGGCGCTTATGCGTGAGGCCGGCCAGAGGGTTGGTCTGGTCCATAAACTGCGAGAGCTGGCTGCTCCCGAAGAATTCCTTAATAGACGCGACAATCGGTCGTATATTAATAAGGGTTCTCGGCGTCATCGTTTCGACGTCAAGCGTCGTCATGCGCTCACGGACAACCCTCTCCATTCTTGCAAGTCCGATGCGGAACTGGTTCTGTATAAGCTCTCCGACCGAGCGGACACGCCTGTTGCCGAAGTGATCGATGTCATCTACCTCGACAACATCGAAGCGGTCGCTAAACATCGTCGGATCAAGCAGCCCGACGATGTACTGGATGGTTGCAAGGATATCTTCGCGGGTAAGAACCGTCGTATCCGCGGGCAAGCTTAAATTGAGCTTTTTGTTCACCTTATAGCGTCCGACCTTTGCGAGGTTGTACCGCTGTGGATTAAAGAACAGGTTTTCAATAAGAGAACGCGCGCTCTCAACCGCCAGCGGCTCACCCGGACGCAGGCGTTTATAGAGTTCGACCATAGCCTCTTCGCGCGTCTCGGTGAAGTCGTGCTCGAGCGTCTGCTTTATCGGATCGGCGTTGTTGAATAGCTTTAATATCTCATCGCCGGTTCCAAAGCCCAGCGCTTTAAGAAGAATGCTTACCGGCTGCTTACGCTTGCGGTCAACGCGAACGCTTATAACGTCGCGCTTATCCGTCTCAAGCTCGAGCCAGGCGCCGCGGCTCGGAATAACCTTTCCAAGATACAAAATTTTATCGGAGTGCTTATCGACCTCACGGTTGAAATAGACACCCGGAGAGCGAACAAGCTGGCTGACGACCACACGTTCGGTACCGTTGATGATAAACGTTCCCTTGTCGGTCATTATCGGGAAGTCGCCCATATAGACTTCCTCTTCTTTAATTTCTCCGGTCGTCTTGTTAATAAGGCTGACAGTTACGTCCAACCGTGCCGAATAAGTCGTATCCCTTTCCTTGCACTCGTTTACGCTGTGCTCGGGTTCACCAAACCGGTGGCTTTTAAATTCTATCGCCAGGTTTCCGGTGAAATCCTCGATAGGGGAGATATCCCGAAAGGCTTCGGCTAATCCCTCCTCTTCAAACCATTTAAACGAATCAACTTGTACTGCGATAAGATTTGGCAGTTCCAAAATATCTGGGGTTTTGGCGAAGCTACGCCTAGTTCTTAAACCTAAATCATTTCGCAAGGGATGAATTCACTCCTTAATCGGTAATGTGGGAATATACAAACACAAAACAACAGCATAGCAGAATCTCTATGCTGTGTCAATCCGAACGGAGATACTTAGTTAAACAATTGTTTAACTTACAGAGATTATTCCCTGTTACCCTCCAATTTAAGACAAGCAAATTGAAAAGTTGCAATATAGTTTTCCGGTGTTGCTGCCTTAGCACTATAAAAGCTTGCTAATAATATTCAGTGGGTGAAGGACCATTTACCCTCACCCACTCAAATATACTATTACATTTTCAAAAACTCAAGAGTACTCGATAGTAAAAATTATTTGATTTCGACGGTTGCTCCGGCTCCCTCAAGCTGTGCCTTGACCTTCTCTGCTTCGTCTTTCGGGATGCCCTCCTTGACCGACTTGGGAGCGTTGTCAACAAGGTCTTTCGCCTCTTTTAAGCCAAGGCTGGTAAGAGCCCTAACCTCTTTGATGACCTGGATCTTCTTGTCACCTGCGCCTGTAAGGATAACATCGAAGGAGGTCTTCTCCTCTTCTGGGGCGGCGGCTGCGGCACCGGGAGCGGCCGCTACGGCGACCGGGGCGGCGGCTGTTACGCCAAAAGTCTCCTCAATCTGCTTTACCAGGTCATTCAGCTCAAGAACGGTCATGCTCTTGATCGCATCAAGTATCTGATCGTTTGTAAGTTTCTCTGCCATTTTATTTACTCACCTTCCATAAGATATAGTTTTCTCTTTACTCACTTTTTAACGTGTCCTGGTTCAAAGCCTTGTGCTTTGTCACCCGGTTGTTAGCGATTGGCGACTGGCGATTAGCGATTAGCGATTATTTCTTTAGGCTGTCCAGTTGCATGTAATTGGTTTTTAGTCGCTTTTCGCTATTCGCTGCCCTTACGCGCCTTTCTGCTGCGCAACCTGGTTCAGTACTCGTGCCAAACCGGCCGTAATCTGATTCAGGCTGCGGGCCAGTCCGTAGAGCGGGCTCTTCAAGCCTCCCATAAACATCGCGATCAGAATCTCCTTCGGCGGTATCGTAGCCAGGCTTCTCACGCTATCGCCACCGATAACGGCGCCCTCGACAAAGCCGCCCTTAAGCTCAAGCAGCTTGGTGACCCTTGCAAAATCAACAAGCGTCTTCGCGGGTGCGGTTGCATCTTCATAGCTGATCACCATAGCCGTCGGTCCAACCAAGTACGGGTCAAGCTCGGTAAGATCGAGTTCTTTGGTAGCGAGTTTAGCCAGAGTGTTCTTGAACACCTTGTACTCCACTCCCTGGGCGCGCAATTTGTTTCTCAGGTCGGATATCTGCTCGAAATTAAGTCCGCGATAATCGGTCAGGATAACGCTTTTCGCCTTACCCATTTTTTCCTTAATTTCCTCAACAGTAGCCTCTTTTTCTGGTCGAGCCATCGTAAACCTCCCCTCACACTTGCAAAGATCACATCTTGCAATGATATAAATCTAAGTCTTAAGTCTAAATAAAAAGCCTCCTGCCAGACAGCAGGAGGCATAATAACCAAAAATCCATAATCCGGTAATGGATATTTGTAGTGTACCTCGGTAGGCATTGGATTAAGCCGTACGGCGCCTACTGTCTTCGGCAATATTCAATTAGAACTTCTCTAACTTCTCTAACTTCTCTTTTATATCAAAGCGGCCGGCTACACGTCAAGCACGTATCTTAGCTAGCGGCCGCTTCTTCCTCCATGAGGTCGCGGACCTTGGTCGTATCGACCTTTACGCCCGGGCTCATGGTTGTGCTCACGCTAATGGATTTGATGTACTTACCCTTGGCCGCCGACGGTTTTGCCCTAACGAGTTCCTCAATCAAAGCCTGGTAGTTACCGATTAGCTTATCGACCGGGAAGGATATCTTACCGATTACCGAGTGGACTATACCAAACTTATCAACCCTGTACTCGATCTTACCGGCTTTTACGTCCTTGACGGTCTTGCCTACATCAAAGGTAACGGTTCCGGCCTTCGGGTTCGGCATCAAGCCACGGGGCCCGAGAAGCTTACCGAGTTTACCTACGGTCGCCATCATGTCAGGGGTGGCGATTGCCACGTCAAAGTCAAACCAGCCGCCCTGGATCTTCTCAGCCAGGTCGCCGGCGCCAACATAGTCGGCCCCGGCGGTTTCTGCCTCTTTTGCCTTCTCGCCCTGGGCAAACACGGCTACACGGACGGTCTTACCTGTTCCGTATGGCAACGAGACGGTACCCCTTACTTGCTGGTCGGCTTTCCTTGGATCAACACCGAGCTTGATATGGACCTCGGCGGTCTCATCAAACTTGGCCGGCGCGATCTCCTTTAGAAGCCTGACGGCCTCTAACGGCGAATAGAGCTTCTCACGATCGATCTTCGCCTGAACCTCGCGATACTTCTTTCCTTTTTTCATCTTTCTTTCCTCCTTGTGGTAGTGTCGGCCCACTCTTTGATGGGCCTCCCACGCAAAACCATCTTTGATGGTTTTGCCGAGCAATGGAATTGCTCCATTGATCCATTGCTCGCAAACTTAGCACTAACTTTTAATATCGACTATCCCGCGATTTCTATCCCCATGCTGCGGGCGGTACCTTCGATAATCTTCATTGCGGCCTCAACGTCGTTGGCGCTGAGATCCTGCATCTTGGTCTCTGCGATCTGGCGTACCTGGTCCTTGGTTATCTGCGCAACCTTGTTCTTTTGGGGCTCACCTGATCCCTTGTCGATCCCGGCGGCCTGCTTCAACAAGAACGCTGCCGGCGGGGTCTTCGTAATAAACGTGAAGGAGCGGTCTTCGTACACCGTTATCTCAACCGGTATAATCGTCCCGGTCCTATCGGACGTCTGAGCGTTAAACGCCTTACAGAACTCCATAATATTTACACCATGCTGACCCAAAGCCGGGCCGACCGGTGGTGCCGGATTGGCTTGGCCCCCAGGTATCTGCAGTTTTACCTTAGCCATCATCTTCTTAGCCACGTGGATACTTCCTTTCTCTACCGCCTATATTTCAGAGCCAAAAATTACAATTTCGCTACCTGATCGAAATTAAGCTCGGCTGGTGTCTCTCTACCGAAGATGGAAACCATAACCCTGACCTTACTCTGGTCAAGGTTCACCTCAGCAATAGTCCCCGTAAAGTCGGCCAGCGGTCCCGCGATAACCTTAACGGTCTCGCCTTCTTCGAACTCGACCTTCGGTTTCGGCTTCTCGAACGCCGGCCTTTGCAGGATCTTATCGACCTCTTGAGCGGAAAGCGGCGTCGGTTTGGCATTCGAGCCGACAAAACCGGTAACACCCGGCGTGTTTCTGACCACGTACCACGAGTCATCGTCAAGGTCTATTTGAACCATGATGTAGCCTGGGAACACTTTACGCTCCGTAATAGTCTTCTTGCCTGCCTTGATTTCCATGACCTCTTCCGTGGGAATAACCACTTCAAAGATCTTATCCTCCATCTCCATGGAGGATATCCGGTGCTCAAGGTTAGCCTTAACCTTATTTTCGTAACCTGAATACGTATGTATCACGTACCACTGTTTTGTCATGTTTGCTAGAGCCTTGAAAAAGCTCTCCTCCTACGCTGAGAATATTTTAATAACCGCGACGAACAACACATCTATCAATCCTATAAATATCGCAAAGAAAGCCACAGCCACCAAAACGACAACTGTTGATGCAACCACTTCATCTCTGCCAGGCCAGATAACCTTGCCCAACTCGACTTTTACATCCTTGAAAAACTTTCCTAACGAGTCAAATCCTTTTTTCTGTGCAGGCTGTGTAGCCTTCTTCTCAGCCATACTCATTTCCTTCCCGTTTCTAGATGCTGGAAACTAGAGACAGATACTAGTAACTTGAAACTTGACCAGCACTAATGCACCTCGCCGGAGCTATCCCAAATCTCTATCTCGGCAGGGCTGGGGGGATTCGAACCCTCAACACCCGGTTTTGGAGACCGGTGCTCTAACCAATTGGAGCTACAGCCCTCAGTACGCGATAGAATCACGTCCATAATGGATTATCTATCGCGCTAAATTCTAGTGACAAGTATAATTAGCGTGTTTCCCTATGTAAAGTATGCGACCCACACCACTTGCAGAATTTCTTCATCTCCATACGGTCGGGCTTTTTTCTCTTGTTTTTATCCGTCGTGTAATTCCTGCGTTTGCACTCAGTACACGCGAGAATAACTATATCTCGCATTGTTCCTCCTAATATATTCAAAGAATTAATGTAAACCTCTAAACCAAGGCAAAAAACAAATGGTAGTTTACACTTTACCACTGCTAATGTCAATTAACACGCGCTTAACTTGACCGTAGCAAGGTTATTTAATAATGCTCGTAATCCTACCCGCTCCAACTGTTCTGCCGCCTTCACGAATTGCAAAGCGAAGGCCTTCCTCCATAGCGATGGGGGTGATAAGCTCGATTGTCATCTCTACGTTGTCTCCCGGCATAACCATCTCGGTGCCCTCCGGAAGAGTGGCAACCCCGGTTACGTCCGTTGTCCTAAAGTAAAACTGCGGGCGGTACCCGTTGAAAAATGGGGTGTGCCTGCCGCCTTCTTCTTTTGTTAGAACGTAGGTCTTGGCGGTAAAGTTGGTGTGCGGGGTGATGCTTTTTGGGCGTGCCAAGACTTGCCCGCGCTGAACCTCGTCTCTGCCGATACCGCGCAAAAGAACGCCGATGTTGTCTCCCGCCTGGGCCTCGTCAAGTAGCTTTCTAAACATCTCTAAGCCCGTGACAACGGTTTTTCTGGTCTCGTCTTGCATGCCGATGATCTCGACCTCTTCGCCGACTTTGACCTTGCCACGCTCGACTCTACCCGTTACAACGGTGCCCCTGCCCGTGATGGTAAAGACGTCTTCTACCGGCATCAAAAAGGGTTTTTCGATGTCGCGCTCGGGGGTGGGGATGTAGGAGTCGATCGCTTCCATGAGTTTCATGATGTTTTCTGCTTCTGCCGGGTCTCCTTCGAGGGCTTTTAATGCGGACCCCGGGATAATCGGGATATCGTCGCCCGGGAACTCGTACTCGTTTAGAAGATCTCTTACTTCCATCTCAACGAGTTCGAGTAGCTCCGGGTCGTCTACCATGTCGACTTTGTTTAAAAAGACAACGATGTAGGGGACTCCGACCTGGCGGGCTAAAAGGATGTGCTCTCTGGTCTGGGGCATGGGCCCGTCTGCTGCACTTACTACCAAGATTGCGCCGTCCATCTGAGCGGCACCGGTGATCATGTTCTTTACATAGTCGGCGTGCCCCGGGCAGTCGACGTGTGCGTAGTGGCGGTTTGCCGTCTCGTACTCTACGTGGGCTATTGCGATTGTTATGCCTCTTTCACGCTCTTCCGGAGCGTTGTCGATTGAGTCAAACGAGCGAAACGTGGCTTGCCCTTTCTCGGCGAGCACCTTGGTAATAGCGGCGGTAAGCGTGGTCTTGCCGTGGTCCACGTGACCGATCGTGCCGATATTCATGTGCGGTTTGGTTCTTTCGAACTTAGCTTTGGCCATAAACGTTTTTCCTCCCTATAAGATTTAGGTTTTTTATTAGTTTAAAGCCCACGGTTTTTAAGCCTGGCCCTTAAGCGTTTTTAAATAAATATAAGGCCGGGGCGAATGCAACTTGAAAATGCTTCTCCTTGCTACCAAGCATCCCCGACCGGTCAAGTTTCTATAAGTAGATTAACGGAGCGCTTTGACCACTAAACGGCCTCGACCGTTTTATCGCCAATTGTTCCATTGCTCTACAAAATCGCCTGAAAGCGATTTTGTAGCGGTGGTAGGATTTGAACCTACGACGCCACGGGTATGAACCGTGTGCTCTAACCAGCTGAGCTACACCGCCATGCCAAATACAGTACCAGACACCGAAAACCAAAAATCAGAGACTGGCTGGAGCCCGCGAGCGGATTTGAACCGCTGACCCCTTCCTTACCATGGAAGTGCTCTGCCGACTGAGCTACGCGGGCATTACAAATATCCACACAACAAAGTAATTATAATGATTTGTAGTGCAATTTCAAATCATTTTCTGTGGAGGGAGAAGGATTTGAACCTTCGAAGGCTTCGCCAACGGATTTACAGTCCGTCCCCTTTGGCCACTCGGGAATCCCTCCTCATGCGGCAATGATTCGCCTTTAAGATGGTACTTGAAAAGTGGGTTTATGTCAATTGAGCAGGATTCTTCAGCGAGCTACGGCGATAATTCTTCGGAATCTGTTTTAGCGAAATTATTAAGAGAATTATTAAGAGGCCCATAAAATAATCACAAAGGTGCAAATTGCCGCCAATTTTGATAAAATATTCCTAAAATAGTTAATAGGTGATAGCATGCCAATTTACGGATACCGTTGTAAGTTTTGTGACCATACGTTTGAAGTTATGCAATCGGTCAATGATGAACCGATAAAGGAGTGCCCTGAATGTAAGGGCCCCGTAGGCAAGATATTCTTTCCGGTGGGAATTGCGTTTAAAGGCAGCGGGTTTTACGTCAACGATCATAAATCGCCGAAGCGAATTGCGGCGGAGAAATCGACTTCCGGTTGTTCGACCTGCACCTCGGCCGGCACATGCAGTAGCGACTAAATGGGTTTAAATAGGTTGCAAGGGTCCTTCGTCGAGCACGATCCAGCACCCTATGCTGTCGTCCAGCATGTTGTTAAGATTATCTATAATACCATCGACGAGTTTAATAATGTCATCGCCCGCAACAGAAGCATAGATGCCCGAGGAATCGGGTACCTCTTTTTCTTCCCCGAATCCAAGCTCGCGCTTTAGTTTCGATAATTTGCTAAACGCTCCTTCCAGGTGTTTTTTGAGGAGCGACCGTCCCTCGCCCGACATCTTACAAAGGTCTAGCTCAACGACCTTTATCTGGTTTCCTATCTCCTCGATGATAAGCCTGGCCGTCTCGTAATCGCCGCGTTTAAGCGCCTTTCTTACATCGTTTATGGCGGAGCGTATAAAGAACAGAATGGCGATGGATCTCCAGCAAGGTCTGAGGCTATCGAACGTCGCCGCAAAGCCTGCGCCAAAACACTCCCGATAGGCGGCATAGCTCTTTCTGGGGTGCGAGAGCATATCGGCGAAGGTCAACCAATATGCAGTGGCGGCATCAACAACCATGGACGCTTTTCGTTTCTTTGGCACCAGGTGATATTCAGGATTTTTGAATCCCAGCTCGACTATAGTCCCAGAGCCGAAAAACGAGTGGCACTTGAACCTATCCGACAGCTTCTGCATCAAGAAGATCCCAAACCCGCCATCCTCGGAAAACACCGGGCCGTCGCTCGGAGCGGGCAGACCTTTACCCTTATCGCTGACCATAATCGTGAGGGCATCAAATTTTAAGAAGCATTCAAGTATTATCAAGGGATTTTCGTGGCCTTCGACATACGCATGGCGGATAACATTAGTGCACGCCTCTGAGACAACAAGCAAGATGTCCGACGCTCTCGATCGATAGGGCGTACCGGATATAAAATCCTGTACTTCCTTTCTGATCGGATCCAGGCTTTGTGGTTCGGATAAAAGTAATAATTTAAGCCGTTTGTCGATCATTGGACTATTCCTTAGCTATCCATATATCGCTTGCTAGTTTATGCCCGTTTATTTAGATAATAAACATGGCGTAAGAATAATCGAAAACTCTCCAACGGCCAGCAAGAGAACCGAGCCCCACACGTGCGCCGTAAGCATAATCGGCACCTGGCTAAACGGTGCTTACTTACTTATTACTACCCATATTATTTAGTAGTTAAACCAATAAACTAACGATAATCAGTTACAAATGATTGATAATTAGCAGATGTTATGCTATGCCTTGTCCTGACCGTTTTTACTCTGCTCCACGCGCCGCATTCCAACCCCTCTGGCTTCCATGATCGCTCTTAGAAGATTGTTGTGTAGCGCGGTAGGTCGCAGGATGAAATCAAGCTTCTCAAGCTCTCCGGAACTTACCGCAACCGCCTCGGCCGCTTTTATAAGCGCTTCAATCTGCTCGACCGGCGACATGCGCGCTTCCGCCTCGAGGGTGAAGTAATCCGACTCATCCCGCTTCCAGTCGCCGAGGCTCTGCTGCGCTTCCGGTGTGGTTGCCTGGACCATCAGGGAGTCGCCGACTATCCCATCCCTAACCACATAATTTGCGTTCTCCAAGCCTAACTTGGTCTCTTCCGATAGTTCGTTGTAACTCGAAGCATTCCCGGCATCCAACAGGTTGATATAGCAAACTTGCTTATCGGCCACCTTGCCGATCAACTCCACATCACCGTAACCCCGCAAGAATAGGTCTTTGGTGGCTTCGATAACTCGTGCCATACTCGCCTCGCCGGGCGAAAGTAGTATGCTTTCCCTCTCCAGGTGCAACCTGGCTTCATCGACTCCTGCCATCTATATCATCCCTTCCCACCCGTGGATTACCCGCAGGTATCCACGACTTTGTTGCAAAAGTAACAATATCTCTATAGCTATGTTACCAGGCGCGGCAAACAGCCACAACCACGATTTAGGCCCACATGAAATAATAACTAAATACCTTCCATGAGATCGGGCAAGCGCTGGGCGAAGGCCAGCAGGAACTTTAAACCATCCTGGATCTTCGGCTCTTTAAGCGCATGTAGCAGGGCCACAGGACCTAACGTGCGTGTGTCTTTCTTCGCCTCATTCGCCGATTCGCGAACGGCTTCAAGCATTTGATCGCCTGTTACTGCGAGCGATATCCCTGTTGAAATGGTACGTTGAAGTATCGGAGCCGTCATGGACTGCTTCATCGCATACGCGAAATCGCCCATCTCCATCAACGCGCTGAGCGCACCGCTTTCCTCGAGCGCCTTGACGGCCTCAAGGGATCGAGAAAGGCTCTCAGCCGCGTTTGCGGCGCCGGTCACGAGACCTTTCATCTCATCGGTGTTTATCGCCTCAACAAGATCGACCAGTTCCGCCATTTTGGCCATAGTCGCGGTCATCCGCTGCACTATCGCCGGCGTCATGGAATCCAGGCTCGCTGTAAGGAAGCCGGCGGCTTCATCCATCCGGGAAGGTGGGGTAGCCGGTGTGTCTTGTTCGGTTTTTGCTGCGCCGTTATCTTCAGTCATGCGCACACCTCCCTATAAAATGCCGCGAGCGGATAACCAATACATCTCGTTAAATGCAAGTTTAAACCAGTGAATCATCTCGGTGGGCGGCGTCGGTGTGGGCGGCTTGGTGTAGCTAAACGACACATAAGTCGCTTTGTTTAAGCCGGCCTCGACAAAGCAGAACACCTTGCCGTCATAATAATGAGATGGGGTTAACCCTCTAAGCTCAGAGATTAGATTCTCGGCCACTACATCGGCTTCGTAGTGGGCGGTTGAACCGGCCTTAGAAACAGGCAGGTTCGTGGCGTCGCCAAGAACATAGATATTATCGTAGCCGTCGGCTTTCAGGGTATATCGATCCGTGGGGATGAACCCGCCCTCATCGCCCAGTTCTGAATCGATAATTACCTGCGCTCCCTTATGCGCCGGGATCGAGATGAGGATATCAAACGGGATTTCGCTTCCCTCAAGGGTATTGACTACCTTTTTCTGCGGATCTACCGAGTCCACGTTGCAGAAGCACTCCCAGTTAATCCCCCTCTTTTCGAATTCCGGCTGTGCCCATGTCGCTACCGGCTCCAAGGAATGCAGCCTGCCGATAGGATATGTGTAGAGTAAATCAACTTTATCCCGTATGCCTTTCTCCCTGTACAGCTCGTCAAGCATAAAGACAAGCTCTAACGGGGCTACCGGGCACTTATGCGGTACGTCGATTGTGATGACGATCTTTCCACCGGTAAAGTTGGTGAGTTTTTCACGCAGCTTTACGGTTCCTTCCGCAGTATAGAAATTATCTGCGACTTCAGCCAATCCGGGCATCGAGTTAAAATCAGGATATGCGCCGGTGGCGATTACCAGCTTGTCGTAAGGGAATGTCGCACCGCTCGCCGTAATTACCTTATTTGCGCCGGTATCGATTTTGGTGGCCGGGTCGACAACTAAATTTACTCCCGGAGAGAGCAGGCTTTGTTGCGGACGCGTATAGTCTTCAATCCTGGCGTGGTTAATCGCCGCAAACAGGAATGAGGGCTGATACACGTGGTCTGCATCGGCGGTAATCTGGGTTACGCTAATTTCTCCCCGCTTGATTTCGCTTCGCATGGTGCGGGCAAGGTGATTGGCAACCATGGTGCCACCTGTGCCGCCACCTAATATTACTACGTTTTTAGCCAACCGACTCTCCCCCTACTTTACCTTCTTAACAGCGATACGCCAGTACTCGCCGTCTGAGGCCTTCTCGTTGTACACCAGTTCGTGGCCTACTTTTGCGACCCACTCCGGAATGTCCTTCGCGGAGCCGAGGTCTGATGATAGTACTTCGATGACCGAGCCCACTTCCGCACCCTTAATGGACTTAATAAGCTCCATTAACGGTCCCGGGCAATACGAGCCACGCGCATCGATCGATTTGTCTACCTTTACATCTGCCATAATTGTCTCCTCCCTTTTCAGTCAAAAATAACTTGGCTTTGAATCCCCCGATTATATAACCATTATCTGTCCGCCTTCGGATATACCGAAGAAAGCGGTTACACCAAGAACATCGTCGACCACATCAAGCATGTCCTTCATTTCCCAGCCCATGATATCCATAACGAGAGAACAGGCATACACTTTGATTTCTCCAAGTTCTTTGCCATCTTCAAGCATCTTGTAGTACAGGTCGAGATTCTTGCCGATGATCGTGCCGCCGACTTCACCCATCTGGAATTCCTTCTTCTCGACGGCCTCCTTTGTGAACATCTTTGTGGCACCCATCGTAACGAAGAAATTAACCTGCATTCCGGATGCTGCGGCGATGGTACCCATGAGAGCACCTGCGTGGAGTTTTTCCAACTCCGGGGACATTAGAACGATTGATAGCTTAGGCGCTTCAGCCATTAACGTATCCTCCTTTCGATACCTATACCCGTCTGGGTATTCTTCATATTCTTAGATATCTCCAACTCCCGTTATACCCCACCGCTAACGGCCTGTACCGTACCACTTACCCGGCTTTTACTGCAGTTTGCCAGGTTTTTGTTAATAAATAGACGCCTTGCGGCGATAATTAGAATTACAAAAAGCAGTACCATTCAAGTGAGAGAACAACGGAGGTGAGACTGGTGGCAAAGGCGGCTATTTTAAAAGGGATATTAAGTAGGGCTGGGGTTTCCAGGAGGGCGGATACCTTTAGCGTAGTAAGAATCGAGCGTATCTTAAGCGAGCTTGGAATAAAGAGCTATGAGTTTGATTTTGAGCCGAGGGTTGTGCGCCTTACCGAGGAAGCCGACCTTATAAAAGTCATGCTTCACTTTATGCCATCGGGCATCACTGAGGACAGCGACATTGCCATCTCAAAACTGAACGACGACATGGCGCTTAGAATTGGCTCATGGCAGTTTGAGGCCAGGATATAGGCCGAGATATAATAGGTTGATTAGAGAGGCTCCCGAAAGTCCCCCTTTCATACAACTACAGCGCAACCATTGGTTGCGCTGTAGTATTTTGCGCGCCCGGTAGGATTCGGACCTACGGCCTTTGGTTCCGGAGACCAACGCTCTATCCCCTGAGCTACGGGCGCCAGTAATTATTACTGTAATGTCTGGATTATCAACAACATCGTTGTCTATATCGCGTCTTCAAGATACCCGGTGGCGCAGTGCATGTCAAGCTGGATGAGGGGCAAGGGGTTACATCCCCAGACTCTGATTTCTGGAACCTACAGCTGGTCGGGGGCTTCGCCGGTGGCTTCTTCTTCGGCGACGCGCTCGCGCATGCGTTCGGCTGTGTGGGCACGCTCCTCTGGGAAGTCCGGGTTTTGTGGCGGGACGTAGGATTTGCCGTCTTCGATTGCCGACTGGATGTCGTCGGTTGCCAACTCTTCATCAGGCTCTATAACCTCTACGGGGCCGAATTCCTCTATAGCCGGCTCGGCGATTCCCGGCCAGGGTTCGTCCCCGGTGTAATCGGTTTCAACGACCTCCAGGTTGTTTACCACCTGGGCGATACCCTCAACGCTATCAAGAAGGGTCTCTGCCGCTTCCCTTTCTTCCTGGTTGCTAACGCTACCCTCAAGGTACACGATGCCGTTTTCGACCGTCACATTGATGTAATCGGCCACTATTTTATCGCTGCTCGCATAAACTTCCTGCACGATATCGAATATTTCGTCGTCGGTCATGGGCGTCTCTTCACCGGCTAAATCAAACCCATCTCGCTTTGCCATCATGAACACCCCTTTCATAAAAGTCGCTTCTAAAATTGCTCAAAATTTTCAAAATCCCCAAACGTCTAATATGCGCTCGCTAGCCCAAACACCATAATCTATAACAATCCGCGTAACCACCGCCCGAATATCGCGGACATTTTCGTTCTCTTAAAGCTGTTCTACCCGCTATTTTCGAACCTAAACAGCTTGAAAAAGAAGAGGCCCGGTCGATGATGGGAAGCTCTCCTTTGGATTAGACCTGCCGCAATACTACCACAACTGCCAATTTTTGGTAATATGTTTTCGATAGGCTGCTAGTGCGATAAAATAGAGCTTATATGAATGCAAAAGATACTGCTAAACTACATAAAACGGCAAAGAAACCCAAGAAGAAAAGGAGCAGACGCAGCAAGCTCTCGACTCTTCTTATCGTTGTCGGCATTATCATCATCATAATTCCCTTCGCGACCGAGCTCTACGGCTATTTCGAGGCCATTAAATTAACAAGCGCGTGGGATTTACAGGCCAAGAACCAGCGCAAACGGGGCGATAAGATAAAAAGCTACCAGGACGAACTCGTGGCGTCGGGTCAACTGCCGCAGGAGGATTCCATCATCGACAACTCGAAGCTGGGCAAGTCGATAACCCACAAAAAGGACTCCGAGCGTAAAAAGCCGTTTCCTAAAACCAGAATCCGAATCCCGAAAATCGGTGTCGACCAGGTAATCCTTGAAGGCGTCGGTCCGGAAATACTGCAGTACGGGCCCGGGCACTACATCGGAAGCTGTAACCCGGGTGAGCGGGGCAACGTTGGAATCGCCGGCCACAGGGTTACCTACACCCACCCGTTTAACCGGCTCGATGAGCTAAGCAACGGCGATACCATCATCCTGGAAACCGTTGATTTCATCTACGAGTACCAGGTCGAAAACATGATGGTCACCGACCCGAAAAACGTCTCGAACCTGCAGCCGACCTCCGACCCGAGGGTCACGCTTACCACCTGTAACCCGAAGTACAGCGCGAAAACCAGGCTTAACGTAATAGGCGTGCTTATAAACACTAAGCCGCAGCGGGTTAACATCGTCCGCGCGGTTAAGGAGATCAAAGAGATATTTAAAACCGAGAAGAAAATCGAAAAGATTAAGTTCGACGATAAACCAAAAACCACCAAAGAGTACCAGCGCGACCTGGAAGATGCAAAAAAAGCAATAAATAAAAACGCCCTGGATGGGAACGCATATATCATCATGTCGCGCAGTTGCCTGGGGTTAGAGCGATATGGGGAATCGTACCAGGCGCTTAAGAAAGCCGAGCTTATCCAGCCGGATTCGGTTGAGGTGCAACGGATGTACCGGCTGATAGATATGAAGAAAAAGCAACTTGAAGATGAAGTCCATGCGATGGAGAGTGTCACGGACAGGAATGGATTAAACCCGATGTCCTACTTTGAACTCGGGCGTATGTGTCTTGCTACCGAGAATTACGAGGAGGCCGCCCAGGCATTTAAAAACGGTTCGGTTGCCGCCCCCTATGCGGCGGATATGTATGCCTACCAGGCGTTGGCATACGAGAAAATGAAAAGGGATGATTTGGCTGTTACTGCATACAACCTGGCATTACGCTACGACCCCACATTCCCCGAGGCCGTTGAAGGGATGAAACGACTACAAAGCGGTAAATCCGCCAGCGGGCTCGATGTAAACAGCCTTCCCTACAAATTAAGGCCACAGTAAGAGGACTCCACCGATTGGCTTACCGGTGGAGTCCTGTACGACTATAGCTTAGCTATGCTGCATTTATAAGTTTATAGTTCCTGCGGTGATCCTAGATCGCCGGCTGGTGGTGCTGGTGGTGTGGCTGTATCGGACGGGTTAAAGTGACCGTGCCCAAATCCTCCGAATCCGGGTCCACCAAAGCCAGGTCCACAGAACCCGCGCCCGTGTCGGCCTCCAAATCCGAACATAAACTGTTTCAGATCGATACCGTTTTCCTTCGCCCATGTCTCCAGGTCCGTGCGCTGCTTCTCCATGGCCTGCCTTCTCTCTTCAGGAGTGAGCGCCTTAAAGGTCTCCATCTTGTTCTTCATCTCGTTCTGCAGCTCGTCCATCTTTTTAAGAATGGCGTCCTTCTGCTTTGCCGTAATCTTACCATCCTTAACGTCCTGGCTAAGCTTCTGCTCCAACGTCGCTTTGTGTTGCGCCTCGCGCTCTTGCTTGAAATCGCCGAGAACCTTGTCTACCTTGCCGCGATCGAGGCCGAATGCCTGGACCAGCTTTTCGATAACCGGCGGATAGCTTTGTGCCGTTTGCTTGCTAGCAGCAAAAACGCTGTATCCTCCTACGAGCGTGATTAATAAGGCGGCAACGGCTACGCCTATGATGACTTTGATTCTTGCTTTTGATTTCATCTATGCTTGCCTCCTTCCATAAGAGATAGTTCGCATCATAAGCTTATTGTTGCAAACAAATCTGAGAAATCGCTTAAGAAATGGAGCTAAAGAAGAATTTTCGGTACTCTTTCGGTACTTTTTATTGCTTGCGCGGAAGGGTTACGGTGAAGGTCGTTCCTTTGTCGGGTATGCTCTCAACATCGATGGTTCCGTTATGCATATCAACGATGGTTTTGGCGATCGATAAACCGAGACCGTAACCTTCGACCTTGGTTTTTGTTCGAGAAGCCTCTGCCCGGTAGAACCTCTTGAAGATGTAGGGAAGATCGCCGGCCCGTATGCCGGCACCAAAATCCTGCACGCTTACGGCGACTTTGTTCTTTACGGGATATGCGCGCACGATTATTTTTCCATTTTGGTGGCTGTATTTGATGGCATTGTCCAGAAGGATGGTGAGGAGCTTGGCCAGACTATCGCTGTCTGCCTCAACGGAGATGTCATCGATAGTGCCCTGTATCTCAATATCCTTATGATTGGCGAGCGTCTTTACATTTTGACGCGCTTCTTCAACCACATTCGACAAGCTAACTTCTGCAAAGTTGCTCTTGCTAGCCGTATTCTGATAGCGGCCCAGTATTAAGAGGCTATCGGAGAGTTGCTGTAGCTTGTCGATCTCCTCCAGATTGCTGGTTAGCACATCCCGGGCGTAAGGCGTGTCAAAATCCTTATCGCGCAGCGCTACTTCAACCTCGGTTCTCATGGCGGTCAACGGCGTGCGCAGCTCGTGGGATGCATCCGAAACAAACCGTTTCTGCTCATCTACCATGTTCTCAATAGGTTTAAGCGTGCGACCGGCCAAAAAGTACCCGGCCAGTCCGGCGAGCACGAATATGACGCCGTTAAAAGAAAGGAGCTGTAGCGCGACCCTTCTTCTTGCTTCCTCAAATAGCTGATTATCCAGAGCACCGCCCGGCGCTAATTCCCGAATCATAGGAGAACCGGGGTCGCGCTCTAAGGGATGATGGAATAGGTCTTGCGGCGGCCTTTGCCCCGCGGCGTTGCGCAGCGCCTGGATACGAAGACCCCTGCTGATTTCAAATGTTGCGCCCTGGAATACCACCAGGCTGAAAAGAATACTGATAGCCATAATACTTAAGAGATACCAGACGGTGAGCTTAAGACGGGCGGAATGAAACATGTTTTAAGAGTCCCTTCCGATTTTATAGCCAAATCCCCGTACGGTCTGCAATAAAGAGGGCTTATCAGTAAACGGCTTATCGATTTTGTTTCTCAAGTAGCCGATGTACACCTCGACCGTGTTGGGAAGTATATCGGCATCATAATGCCATACATGATTGATGATCTGGTCCTTGGTAAGAATCCTGTTTTTATTGCGCAGCATGTATTCAAGCAGGGCGAACTCTTTCTTTGATAGATCTATGTGCCGCCCCGCCCGGGCAACCTCATAGGTGAGCGTGTTAAGGCTTAAATCTGCCGCTGAGAGCATCGAGCCGAGGCTCTCTTTAGGTCTTCTCCCCAGGGCTCTGATTCGTGCAAGCAGTTCGGCGAACGCAAAAGGCTTGACCAAATAATCATCCGCCCCGGCATTTAAACCTTCGACTTTATCATTGAGTTGGCCTTTCGCAGTCAGCATAAGAATAGGGGTGTGTATATGGGCTTGCCGCAGTTGACGGCATACCTCAACGCCATCCATCTTCGGCAACATCACGTCTAAAATGATGACGTCGTAATCCGTGGTCGACGCAAGATCGAACCCGGATTCCCCATCGTACGCGACATCAACTGCGTAAGTTTCCTGCTCCAGACCCCGCTTTATGGAATTGGCTATCTTATGTTCGTCTTCTACAACCAAAATTCTCATTTGCTTGCATTATATCAACTCTAAACTGAGAAACAACTGAGAAAACCGGTATCAGATTAAGAAGACCTTGATCGACAAACAAAAACGATAACGTGGATATGATCAATAAGAAAAGCAAGAGGAAGGTAGTGGGAACCCTTTATTCTTAGTCGTCGTTGAGCTGTTTGTCTTTGTTGCGTAGCTTCAAACCGGATCCGATGAGGCTTCCGCCGGCCAGAAGATACCAGATCATTTCGACACCGGTTTTAGCCTGCTCTTTTAGCAGGGTTGTTGTGGTCACCGGCAAGATAGTGGTCGTGGTGGTAGAGGCGGATGGGTCGGACGTTGTCGTGGTCTTTGCTGCTTTGATGTTGCTGTTCTTAGATGCGTCTGTTGTGGTCGAGGTTGGCTTCGGCGTCCGGACAACGGTCGTGGTAGTTGTCGGCTGCTTGATTTTGCCATTACTTGCCGCTGTTAAGTAATTAACGACGAGGTCGTTTTCTTCGGGGGTCAACTCAGCGCCCCACCTTACCATCTTGTCGACAATTGAAGACCATTGCTTCTCGGTTTTCTTCTGTCCTTCCCAGCGGGATTGGTTGTGGCAGACCGTGCAGCGATCATAAACTATCTTGCTCGTGTCTTGAGCCAAAGCGAGCGGTGATGAAGCTACCAAAACAGCACATACAAAAACGAAACTACTTATTAATTTTTTGCTTGTCATTCTTGGTGTCATCCTTGCAACCCTATTTCAATAGTTTCCCTAACCAAATCATACTCATCCAACTGGTAGCCTGTCAACATCTGCCAGCAATCGATGGTCTAAAGCGGTGAAAGAGCTGTTTTAAATCGGTAGGACCAACTAGAACGTAACAAGCTGTAAATACTGGTGTTAGAAATTGCTTGGTTAGATAGAAATCTCTTTTCTGTTCCATTTTGACTGGTTTTTGTGGGTTTGTCCAGCATTTTACGCCAATTATTTGACAACCATTATACCCCCTACCGTTTGCCGTATTGGCCGGGTGAATATAGTTGAACTTATTTTGTGGTAATTTATACTTTATATAAAGAGAAGCGAGGAGTTCATGAGTCCTTTATTACTTAGTTTCATAATTATTACGATTCTAGTCTTGATAAATGCGTTGTTTGTCAGCGCTGAGATTGCAGTTATCACCGTCCGCGAGACCCGCATACGGCCCAAAGCCGAACAGGGCTCAAAGTCAGCGCAAATAGTTATGAGATTCCTGCACGACCCCACCCAGTTTCTCGCGACAACCCAAACCGCCATAACGGTAGCCGGGTTCCTGGCCAGCGCCACGGCTGCGGATCAACTTGCCGACGATTTAAGCAAACTCATTGCGCAGCTCAATATCCCGGTTATCACGGGGATAGCGCGCGGCCTCGCCATCGTCATAATAACGCTAATCATCGCCTATATTACGCTGGTATTCGGCGAGCTGGTACCGAAGCGACTCGCGATTTTAAGATCCGAGCAATTTGCACTCTTCTTTGCACGACCTGTTGCCTGGTTTAACACGGTGACATATCCCGTCACGCGCGCGCTGAGCTTCTCGACAAACGTCGTGATCAGAATCTTTGGCGTCCGGCCTGAAGATACTGCCCCGAGCACTACCGAGGAAGAGCTAAAACTGCTGGTAACGCAACATTCCGCGCTCATGCCCGAGGAGAAAGAGCTGATCCGCCAGGCATTTGAATTCGGCGACGTGCTCTCGAGACAGATCATGGTACCGCGCCCGGATATTGCGGCGGTTGATGCATCTGCAACCGTGAGGGACGTTCTTGAGGAGGCCCAGGAAAGCGGCCACCCGAGGCTCCTTGTCTACCAGGAAAACCTCGATAACATTATCGGCGCAATACACCTCAAAGACCTCATACAGTACGTCGACAGAAACCAGCTGGACGCGCCGGCAATTGACATCATGCGCCCGGTAGTCTATGTGCCCGAGACGCGGCGGGCCATCAGTTTGTTAAAAGACCTGCAGAAAAGCAGGTTGCATGTGGCTGTGGTCCTTGATGAGTACGGCGGCACGGCGGGTATTGTAACGATTGAGGACATTGTTGAAGAAATCGTTGGCGAATTCGGGGGCAAAACCGAAGAGGAAGAGCTGATCAAAGCAATCGGCGAGCGTGAAATCGTCATCGACGGCAGGCTCCCGATCGACGAACTGAACGAGCGTTTTAACCTGGATATTCCCAAGTCACCCGAGTACGATACGGTTGCCGGTTGGATATTGTCCGAGCTGGGTCACATCCCGCGACCCGGCGAAGAAGTCACCTTTGACGGCACCCGTTTCAGGGTCCAGTCAATGCAGCAGCGCAGAGTCGCTTTGGTCAGAATTATTAGAATTCCCCAGCAACACTAGAAAAAGCCGGATTATTCATCCGGCAAATTCTAAAGGAATGCTCGGTTAGATTACGCTCGCTTCAGCTTGCCGAGCTTCTTGTTTCCCGATGTATTATTAGAGCTATTTGTATTAGAGCTATTTGTGTCATTTCTGTTGTTTCTGTTATTTATGTTATTTGTGCCATTAAAGTCGTCCGCCTTGCCCGTTTTTGCCCGTTTTCTTGTCCAGGATGACTGGAACTCTTCGGCTGAACTCTGCTTCAACAGGTACTTGCACACATCATCGAGGCTGCAGGAGATGGTCTCAAGCGAATCGCCTGATTTTTTATCCTTGGCGGTTACTCTTACTTTAATAAAATCAGCATTCCAGAAATCTTCTGCCAGGAATACATCGTGCCATAGCCGGTTAAGTTCTTCCTCATACCTGGGCGCGCCGAAATGGGCGGTGTAGAGGTCGATTACCATGTGGTTCTGCTTGCCGTATTTCATAAAATGGATGTTTCTGATGTCAATGACATCTTCGGGCCGCACGGCGTTTTGCAGGTTGATCAAGCTCATGATGATCTTGGCGATGCTCTCGTTCGGAAGGGTCTTGCCCTTAACCTCATTGAACATATCCGTTAATACCTCGACGGTTCTCGTGCCGGTCGCGGGATCGGTATCAGCTTTTCGCGTACCAAGCTTTCTTACTCTCGAGACCTTCTGAACCGAGGGCTCCGGGACATGCAGTTCTTCAAACGTGTCGTTGCAGTCACAGCCGGCATCCGCACAGGAGCATTCATGGTGCCCTTGTTTGTTCTTCATTGTCAGCCCGGTGATCGCTATTGTTGAGGCTAAGGCGGCAAAAATAGCGGTTATCTTTTTACTCCCGCTGAGTTTCATAAAAAAAATCCTCCTAAGCAAATTGGGGAAAGGGTTATGTTAAAGTATGTATCGTTCCAAAATGCAGTTGCTTTAAGAAGAATTTGCGGGAATTAAGAATAAGCCGCAGGCAGAGGGCTAGTAAAGTTACGTAAGTTGCCCTGCGGCAATCCTTCTTGTTCTTGCTAAACCCTAGCCGAGTATGGCCTTGAGGTCCTCGTCCGGGGTGGTTATCGGCTTGAGGCCGAAGTTCTCCACTAGGACATCGAGCACGTTCGGCGTGATGAAAGCGGGCAATGACGGCCCGATGCGGATGTCTTTGATGCCCAGGTAGAGAAGCGTAAGCAAAATCGACACCGCTTTTTGTTCGTACCAGGAGAGTACCAGCGAAAGCGGCAGGTCGTTGACGCCGACGCCAAACGCTTCGGCGAGCGCAACCGCAATCTTAACCGCCGAGTAGGCGTCGTTGCACTGGCCCACGTCGAGCAGTCGCGGGATGCCGCCGATATCGCCCAGGTCTTTGTCGAAGAACTTGAACTTGCCGCATGCAAGCGTCAGAACAACGGTGTCCTTAGGGGCTTTCTCGACAAACTCGGCATAATAGCCGCGCTCTTTCTTTACACCATCACAGCCGCCTACCAGGAAGAAGTGACGGATTGCCCCACTCTTGACCGCGTCGATGACCTGCGACGCTACCCCAAGAACGGTGTTTCTCGCAAACCCGACCATAACGGTTTTGCCTTCCTCATCCTCGACGAATCCGGGCATTTCAAGCGCCCTTTCAATCGCCGGAGTGAAGTTTTTGTCGGCAATGTGGGTCACGTCGGGCCATGCGACCTGTCCCGTTGTAAAGATATTCGCCTTATATGAGTCAAGCGGCCTCTGGATGCAGTTCGTGGTCATCACGATGGCACCCGGGAAGCCCGCGAACTCCTTGTGCTGGTTTTGCCAGGCCGTTCCGTAGTGCCCGTAGAAATGCGGGTACTTCTTAAGCTCCGGATACCCGTGGGTCGGCAACATCTCACCGTGCGTGTAGACGTAAATGCCCTTGCCCTCGGTCTGCTTGAGAATCTGCTCGAGGTCTTTTAGATCATGGCCCGAGACCACGATCGCTTTACCTTGTTTGTGCCCAAGCGGGACTTTTGTGGGGGTCGGGTGCCCGTAATGGCCGGTATTCCCCGCATCGAGCAGTTCCATGGCGCGCAGGTTGATCTCGCCGGTCTTAAGTACGAGCCCGAGCCAATCGTTCATCTCGCCGGTGCCGCGGGCAAGCGCCGCAAGCGCATCATGGATGAACCCGTAGACCGCGTCGTCCTCCTGGCCGAGGATTGCCGCGTGGTCCGTATATGCCGCGACACCCCTGAGGCCCAGGAGCAGGATATCCTGAAGCGACTTGATATCCGGGTTTTCAGTCGACCGGGGCGCAACCCACTCGGCGGCCTGACCCTGGCGAACCATTTCCTCGACGGTCGGTGCGGGCATGCACGTCGTTACTTCTTCGGCAAAATCAGCGATGCCGCCCGCGGCCGCTACTTTCACCCTCAGTTCCTCACGCAGTTCCACGGTGCGGATGATAAGTGCGCCAAGCCTTTCGGGATCGAAGTTTACATTTGTCAGGGTCGCAAAGAGCGCACCGACGGTGAATCTATTAACTTCCGGGTCGACTACGCCGACCTTCCTTCCCTCGGATGCGATGAGCGCGAGCCCTTTGACCGCATACGTGAGCAGATCCTGCAGGGCTGCAACGTCCGGCATCTTCCCGCAGATACCGCTTACCGTACAACCCACGCCTTTTGATGTCTGTTCGCATTGGTAGCAAAACATTTCTCGTCCTCCTTTATAATAGTGACAATCGTACAAAATCAAGCGTTACGACTAACAAGACTAAAAATCTAGCCTTTCGCCCACCGGAGGGGCCGGGTAAGCGAAAGACTATAGCGAAACCAAAACAATAGCCGGCTACTTATCCATGGATAAGTTGGGGCAAACATCTTGCACAAACCCATACGCTATCGCCCTTGTAGCGAACCGGAAAAAGCGGCCTATCGCTATCGGCGGTACCGCACCAATGGCAATGCTGGGTGACCGGGTCGACCGTCTGCGCCGCCTTGCGTTCGTGGACCGCTTGCTCGCTGAACTCATCAGCCTCACGCTCGGTAATGGTAAGCGCGCCCATCGGGCAGGTCCCAAGGCAGAAGCCCGCGCCATCGCAAAGCTCTTCCTTTATAACTTTTGCCTTACCGTTAACGATCTCAATAGCGCCTTCAACACAGGGGCTCACACAGAGACCGCAGCCGTTACATCGTTGTTCATCGATCTCAACGATCTTCCTGAGCGTTTTTGCAGTCATGATTGCCTCCTTCTCTGTATGTGGCACAAATAGAACTCTTAGAACTCTTATAAATCCTTACAAGCGTTCACAAATCTTGAGTTTATGGTAAAGCTTATTGAATTGGTCGACATTGACTTAAGTCAAGGATTGGGGATTTTCTTAAAATTTTTCAGAAATTTCTTAGAATTTTTTTGAAGTCTTGCTGATTTTATGAGGCTGGTTATTTCCTCAAACCGGAGGCGACCTCTTCAAGGGTATCCATGTCGAGGATGGTTACTTTCTTGCCGTTGGTATCGATGATACCGGTCGATTTCATCTTCCCGAGTGTGCGAGAAATGGTTTCGCTGATCGTGCCGAGGCGCTGGGCGAGCTCTGTTTTGCTTATGTCGAGGTCAAACTCGATTCCGGCATCGTGCTCACGGCCGTTTCGCGTTGCGCTATCCAGCAGGTACTTCGCAACGCGCGCCGGTACATCTTTTAAGGACAGCTCTTCCACCAGTGTGGCAAACCGGCGGAGGTGATGGGACATTATAGCAATCATATTGAGGCTGAGCTGCGGATCTTGTCGAACAAGGGCCTCAAAATCATTCCGCTTAAAGAAAAGGACTTCGAGATCGGTAGCGGCTCTCGCAAATGCGGGATACGAGACCCCGGAGAAAAGCGTTACCTCGCCAAAGGGGTCGCCGTTTGCAACGAAATGCAGGATCTGCTCGCGCCCGTCCATACCGAGCTTAAAAAGCTTTACGCGCCCATGAATGACTACATAGAAGCCTTCCCCGGCATCACCATCAGAGAAGATAAGCTCACCGCGGGCGAATTTCTTGCCTATCGCTATCGTGCTGAGCTCTTTAAGGTTGTCCTCCGGCAGCCCCGCAAACAGCGGGCACATCCGTAATCCCTGCGGTGTATTCATATAACCAGTGTAGTCCTTTACTTAGTTTAAAACGTGACAAACCCGGTGAATCATTCTTATCCAATCGGTTCGGTTGATTCGATTGAGGTAATTATAGCGTATTCAAACAGCGGGGGTAAGAACAAGTCGCTCCCTCGACCCACTCTCTAAGCCCGCACCTTTTCACCTGTTAACTTCCCGTTAACCTGGTAGAAATAATTTTGTAACCGGAATGCAACACATATTTAATTGGAGCGAAACTTTGTTGAAACACCAGGTGGCTATGATTAACTCAACGGCAGCTGCGAAGTGTTTGTAAGAAAGACTTTAAATTTTTCGAATGGAGGGATTTACAATGCAAAATATCAATACCGGCGATACCGCATGGATGTTGATATCCACAGCCCTGGTTATGTTTATGACGCCGGGACTCGCACTATTCTACGGGGGCATGGTTCGCAACAAAAACGTGCTCGGCACATTGATGCACAGCTTTATCATGCTCGGCGTAGGCACAATTGTTTGGATACTGTACGGATATAGCTTAGCGTTCGGACCGGATAAGTTTCATATAATCGGGGACTTAAGCTGGATCGGGCTTAAGGGTGTCGGGATGGCGCCGAATGCGGACTATGCGGCGACCATACCGCACATTCTCTTTATGGCGTTTCAGATGATGTTTGCGGTCATCACCCCCGCCCTTATTACCGGCGCTTTTGCCGAAAGAATTAAGTTCAGCTCATTTTTAGTATTTATGGTTGCATGGATGACATTTATCTATAGCCCGGTCGCCCATTGGGTATGGGGTGTCGACGGCTGGATCAGAAACCTCGGCGCGCTTGACTTCGCCGGCGGTACGGTAGTTCATATCAACGCGGCATTTGCCGCCCTGGCGGCGGCGCTCATCATCGGCAAACGCAAGGGGTTTGGCAAAGAGGCGATGCAACCGCACAACCTTCCGATGACGCTTACCGGTGCGGCCATCCTCTGGTTTGGATGGTTCGGGTTTAATGCGGGAAGCGCCCTTACATCGGGCGGCTTGGCAGCGGTAGCCTTTGTTGTAACCCACGTTGCAACGGCCTCTGCGGCACTTGGTTGGATACTTATAGAGAAGATCAAGACCGGAAAGCCCACAACGCTTGGCGCGGCTTCCGGAGCGGTCGCAGGGCTTGTTGCTATAACACCCGCCTCCGGTTATGTCGGCCCGTTGGCCGCAGTAGCCATCGGGTTTACAGCGGGCATCGTCTGCTACCTGGCGATCGGTCTTAAGTTTAAACTCGGATACGACGACTCACTTGATGTCGTCGGCATACACGGTGTAGGCGGAATCATTGGAGCATTGTTGACCGGTGTGTTCGCGACTACGGTAATCAACCCAGCCGGCTTTAACGGCCTCTTACACGGCAACCCGAAGCAAGTACTTATCCAGTTGGTCGCTATCTTGGTTACCATCGGCTACTCATTCATAGGGTCCGGGATAATCCTGAAAGTTATCGATGCGGTTATGGGCCTTAGGGTCAGCGAGGAAGACGAGGTTACCGGCCTCGACCTCTCGCAGCACAACGAGACAGGCTATGCGCTTGGCGGATTCGGCGGCGGCACTATGGAGCATGGGATACCAGGCTCGGCGGTCCTTAGGCCCGAGACAAGCTTTACAATGCAGGCACACCCGGCAAATAAGCCGCAATAAGGAGGGATACCGGTGAAAAAGATTGAGGCAATAGTTAAGCCATTTAAACTCGACGAAGTAAAAGATGCACTGAGCGGTATCGGCATCAAAGGTCTTACCGTATCCGAAGTCCAGGGATTCGGCCGGCAAAAAGGCCATACCGAGGTATACAGGGGTGCTGAGTATACGGTTGATTTCGTACCGAAAGTAAAACTCGAAGTCCTGGTTGAGGATAACCTAGCGGCTCAAGTGGTAGATACCATCATGGATGCAGCAAAGACGGGCAAAATCGGCGACGGCAAGATATTCGTCATCCCCGTTGAGGATGCGATCCGGATTCGCACCAACGAACGCGGCAACGATGCGATTTAAAGGGGCGGCCCGAGCCGTCCCTTTATTGTTGTGTTTGGTTATCAGCTTTACATGCATTTAACCTTAAGGAAACAAGGATTTAATCTTAGAGAAACACCGATGTAACAATTTATGCGTAGAATAAACTTAGCCAGGCCTGGTATCTGGTCGTCAGATAGGTGCAGCAGACAAGAAGTTCGGGAACCACTTCGTCCGTTCGGGTGGACGTTTGGTTATGTTTGAGCGCCTTTTAAAGATGGAGGGATACCATGCAAAACATCAACACGGGCGATACCGCCTTCATTCTTATCTGCGCTGCTATGGTCATGTTTATGACCCCGGGACTTGCTCTCTTTTACGGCGGCATGGTAAGAACTAAAAACGTGCTCGGCACCATCATGCAGAGCTTTATCATCCTCGGCATCATCAATCTTTTATGGATGCTGTTCGGGTACAGCCTCGCCTTTGGTCCCGACAAGTTCGGACTCATCGGCGATTTAAGCTACATCGGGCTAAAAGGGGTCGGGATGGCGCCGAATGCGGCGTATGCGCCGACCATTCCTCATGAAGCGTTTATGATTTTTCAAGCGATGTTTGCAATTATCACACCCGCTCTTATCACGGGTGCGTTTGCCGAGCGGATGAAGTTCAGCTCGTTTTTAGCGTTTACAATCGCGTGGTTCATCATCGTCTACCTGCCTGTGGCCCACTGGGTCTGGGGTAACGGCGGATGGCTGCGCAACCTCGGCGTTCTCGACTTTGCGGGCGGACTCGTCGTTCACGCGAGCTCGGGTGCCGCGGCGCTTGCCGCTGCTATCTTCACCGGCAGGCGAAGAGGATTCGGCGCGGAGCCGATTATCCCGCATAACATTCCGCTCACCATAATCGGTACCGGAATCCTCTGGTTCGGATGGTTCGGGTTTAATGCGGGAAGCGCGCTGGCGGCCGGCGGCCTTGCAACCAACGCATTTGTGACAACGCACATCGCGGCAACCGCCGCAACCGTAAGCTGGGTCGTTGTCGAGTGGCTCAAAGGCGGCAAACCGACCACGCTCGGCGCGGCGACCGGCGCAATCGCGGGTCTTGCCACGATCACACCGGCGGCGGGATACGTCAGCCCGACAGCGGCGATTTTAATCGGTCTGGCGGCGGGTATTGTGTGCTACTATGCAATTTCGCTCAAGTTTAAATTCGGATACGACGACTCACTTGACGTCGTCGGCGTACACGGTGTTGGCGGAATTCTGGGAACGTTGTCCGCCGGCCTATTCGCGTCGGCGGCGATAAACGGCGCCGCCGGCAACGGTTTATTTTTCGGCAATCCTTCGCTTCTATGGAAACAAGCGCTGGGCGTGTTCGTCGTTGTGGGGTTCTCTTTTATCGCGAGCATGGTTATATTTAAGATAGTCGATAAACTTATCGGCGTACGAGTCGACGAGGAAGATGAGATCACCGGCCTTGACCTTTCGCAGCACAGCGAGGTCGGCTATGACCTCTCGGGTCTTGGTGGAAGCGCGGGGGGTTTTGTAACCTCGGGCGCGTTTGACGTCCACCCGTCGTCTCAAGTATCAACGGCGTCGACCGAGACACCTTAAATATGCTATTGTGTTCCCGCGAAGGAGGATGAAGGTAAGTTGAAAAAAATAGAGGCCATTATTAAGCCGTTTAAGCTCGACGATGTGAAAAACGCCCTTAGCAAGGTCGGTGTGCAGGGACTTACCGCTTACGAAGTAAAAGGCTTTGGGCGGCAAAAGGGGCATACCGAGGTCTACCGCGGCGCCGAGTACCGCATCGATTTTGTACCGAAAGTTAAAATCGAGGTCATGGTGACCGAAGAGCTTGCCCCGAGAGTCGTCGACGCAATCATGGAATCGGCGCGCACCGGCAAGATTGGAGATGGCAAGATATTTGTTCTCCCGGTTGAAGACGTCGTCCGAATCCGCACCGGCGAGCGCGGAAACGACGCGATCTAGTACAAATCTGTTTTATGCGGAAGGCCTGAAAAGGCTGAAACAAGAATATACGGCGCATCCTTCCGGGCGCGGTTTTACCAATAAGCACTCGGATTTGATTGACGACATTATAAAAGCCTTGGCTGAAAAGGCACTGGGCGAAGCCGGATTAAAAAGCGGCGCTACGGAAAACATCGCGGTTATAGCCCTTGGCAGCTATGGGCGCCGCGAGCTTTGCCCGTTCTCGGATATCGACCTAATGGTCCTTCACCGGATGAAGGATAAAACAACGCTCAAGCGAATTGCCGAGGGGATTTTTTATCCCCTGTGGGATTTGGGCCTGCAGGTCGGTCACGGCACTCGCACGATTAAAGAATTCCTGGCCGTGGCCGCGACTGATTTAGAGGTGCAGACGTCGATCCTCGACGGTCGCCTTATAGCCGGAAACGGAGCGCTGCTTGCAAGCCTTGAGGAAGGGATGATCAAGCACCTGCGCTCGAAGGGCGGCAAGCGCTTCTTGCAGGCGCTCCTTAAGGAGAACGAAGTGCGTCACAAGCAATTCGGGCAAACCGCCTACCTGCTTGAGCCGGATATCAAAGAAGGCGAAGGCGGCCTTCGCGATATCCAGGCCATCCTCTGGGCGGCACAGGGGCTCCTCGGTTACACCTCACTTACCGATTTCGTTGCCGGGGGCTATCTTACCGAATTTGATGCAAAAACGCTGCAGCAGGCATTTGAGTTCTTACTGCTTATTAGAAACCACCTGCATTACATAACGGGGCGTGAAAACGACCGGCTCTTCTTCGAATATCAAGAGGAGATATCGAAAGTACTCGGGTTTAAGAACGAAAACGGCATCTCGGGCACCGAACGGTTTATGCGCTCGTTTTACACACACGCAAGCGCCATCGAGCTGATTGCACGGTCGCTGCGCGGACAGCTTAAAGACGCGTTTCTGAAAGAGAAACGCCTTAAAACCGCCGCTCTAAGAAGCGGGTCGGCGGACGGCCTTGTCGTGTCGAACGGCAAGCTTTCCCTAACAAGTCCTGCGGCTATTACCGAGCACCCCGGCCTGGAACTTAGCTTATTTAAGCGGGCGATCACCGAGAACCTCTCTATTGATTACAAAAACCTGGGTTTAATAAGAAACAGCCTCAATGAAAACAACGTTCCCGCTGCCTGGACGCAAGAGATGCGTGATGACTTCGTCGATATATTGCAGGCCGGTGAGGCCGCACTCCCCATCCTTGAGACTATGGATTACCTGGGGGTTTTAAGCCGCTACATCCCTGAGTGGTCGCATGTTCGCTGCCTGCCGCAGTACGACTCCTACCACCTCTATACTGTGGATATGCACATGTTCTTAACGATCGCTGAGGTGCAAAAAATTGGCTCGGGCGCCTACAGCAAGAGCAATCCCCTGCTCAAGCAGATTTACGAGGAGATCGAGCACAAGGACCTGCTGCTTATTG
>Ga0210004_1000036_pt1 | contig 65710 bp, 60 predicted proteins | sample CryGey13umfilter_FD_185450 | JGI IMG/M metagenome (GOLD analysis project Ga0210004, IMG submission 185450) | Groundwater microbial communities from aquifer in Utah, USA - Crystal Geyser 4/8/14 3 um filter (SPAdes) (version 3) | ecosystem: Environmental > Aquatic > Deep subsurface > Groundwater...
AGACCGTGGAGGTCGATCTCCAGGGGCTCACCCTGGAGGAGCTGGGCCGCTTCCTCGGCGGCATCGAGACAAGCAGCGAGGCGATCTACGTGAAGCGGACCGAGATCGCCACCCAGGTCAGCGGCGGTGGGCCGACCCTGTTGCGGGTTCACCTGGTGGTGGGGACCCTGGTGGGGAAGGCCACATGAAGCGGATCGCCGCCTACTCCCTCCTTTTCGTGGCGGTCGTTGTCGCCACCTTCTACCTCCGCTTTCCCTACGCCGAGGTGGTGCGCGACACCCTCGTCCGCCACCCCTTGCCGGGGGGTGTGGTGGTGGAGTTCGCCTCTCTCTCCCCCGCGGGTCTGGGGATCCGCGGGCGGGAGCTGGTCGTCCGCCAGGGCGACCGTGACCTCCTCCGCGCCTCCCGCTTTCGCGGTGGGGGGCTGGTGCGCAGCCTGCGCACCCCGCATTTGACCACCACCCTCGACACCCTCGGCGGCACCCTTCACCTCGCCCTGGCCGCGGCAGAGGGCGGCCGCTACGACGTGCAGGTGGAGGGTGACCATCTGGCCGCGGCCCCGCTGCTGGCCCTTTTTTTCGAAGGCTTCGCGGAGACCACCGGCGCGCTCGACACCCACCTCACCTACGGCGGTGTGCCGGCCCACTGGGAGCAGGGCGAGGGCGAGGGCGAGATCAGCGGCGGGGCGGGACAGATCGCCGGTCTCACCCTCCTCGGCCAGCCCCTGCCGCCGATCCCGTACGACAAGCTCGCCGGCCGGATCACCCTCGACAAGGGGATCGCCCACCTGGAGCACTGGAGCCTCACCGGTCCTGGCCTCAGCGCCACGGTCGAGGGCCGCGTCCACCTCCGGCCTGAGTTTTCCGGCTCGATCCTCGATCTCGAGTGCGAGGTGCACCTCCCGGAGGCGGTCGCCACCCAGATGGCCGACCTCCTCGAGCTCGCCGCCCCGTACCGCCAGCGCGACGGCTCCTACAAGATCCACCTGCGCGGCAGCGTCGACCAGCCGCGCCTGCGGTAACAGCCTGACCGAGGAGTCCCCGTGGCGTGGGAGGCGCCGGCGGTGGGCCAAGGTGGGTTGCGGGTTGGGCTCCTGACTGGTCGGCCACGCGCCAAAGCCGGCCTCGGCGCGTGGCCGACCAGGGCAGACCAGGAAGGAGCTCGGCGGAATAGGCGATGACTCCGCCAGGTCTGGAGGAGCGGTCGGAGTTGCTCGCGATCGACTACCGCGCGCGGATCTGGGCATGGACCGGGCCCTGTTCTTCCTTTCCCAGTCCCACGTCGCGCTACGAACGGCTCCCCCTTCGGACTTGCGGCCGCTGCTTCTCGCCGCGATCGCCAAAGTCCGCCAGACCCCAAGGGCAGGCGCGGCCGGCCACCCGCCGCCGGGCGCTCACCCGCCGGCGCGCTTCACCCGCCACCCCTCGGCCGCGAGGGTCGCGAGCAGCGGGTCGCGGTGGTCGCCCTGGATCTCGATCGTCCACCCCTGCACCGATCCGCCCGCGCCGCATAGCCGCTTGAGGCGGGTGGCGAGGCGCGCAAGCTCGTCTCTTCCCAAGGTGAGGCCGGTGACCACCGTGACCCCCTTGCCCTTGTGCCCCTGGCTCTGTCGTCCGACCCGCACGATCCCGTCGCCGGGCGGGGGCAGGTTGGCCGGGGCGCAGCGACAGCGCGGCCGGGGTCGGCCGCAGGCGGGACACAGGGCTTCTGGCTCGGTGGTGTAGACGAGCTCGCCTCCGGGAGCGTGGTGCGGCGCGCGCATCGCCTCTCCTTGGCGCGGCTCACGCCACGCAGCGCCACACGCTCACCACGTGGCAGGTGGTGCCGGCCAGGACGAAGAGGTGCCACATGAAATGGCCGTAGGCCAGGCGGGGCGCCGCGTAGAAGGCGATTCCCGCGGTGTAGGCGAGGCCGCCCGCCGCCAGCCAGAAGAGCCCCCACGGGGGTAGGTGGAGCCACACCGGGCGGGCGGCTCCGACGATCAGCCAACCCATCGCCAGGTAGAGGGCGAGGGAGAGGCGGGGAAAGCGGTGCGCACCGGCGATCGCCTTGAGGCTGATGCCGATCGCGGCCAGCCCCCACACCACCCCAAACAGGACCCATCCCAGGTAGCCCCGCACCACGCTTAGGGTGAAGGGGGTGTAGGTCCCGGCGATCAACAGGAAGATCGCGCAGTGGTCGAACCGCCGAAACAGCGCCTTGGCCCGTCCGCGCGGGAGGCCGTGGTAGAGGGTCGAGGTGAGGTAGAGGAGGACCATGGTGGCGGCGAAGACCGCCACGCTCACCACCCGCGTGGCCCCGCCGTGGGCCGCTGCCGCGGTGACCAAGAGGGCGCCCGCCACCAGCGCCGCCACCAGCCCGAGGCCGTGGCTGATGGCGTTGGCGAGCTCCTCGCCGAGGGAGGGGGTGGGGGCGTGGGGTACGGATGGCGTGGCCATGGTCCGAGTGTCGCCCATCCCCATGCGTGTGCGCGATCGTCTCGACGTCGCGCCCGGGAGTCGGTCGGATCTTGGCAAGCGTGGGGAGAGGCCGTGGGCGCGAGGCTGGAGCGCGCGCCGTTTGTCGCACCACGGGGGATCGGTCACGAAGAACCAGGTCCGATCCGGTGTGAGCTCCGCTGCCGGGTCGATCGGCCCAGTCCGACCGGCGCCTCTTCCCATCGCGAACCACGCATCGCGCCGGCGCGGGGGCCGGCGAGCTGCCGCGGGCCCCCGCCTCCTCCGCGTCCGCAGAAATGGCCCGCCTGGCCGCGGGGTGGCCCCCGGCGCCGTGCCAAGGCGCGCGCCGAGCCGGTGTGCCTCGCGGCCTAGTCGGGAAGGGTGGCGGTGTAGCCGGCCGCGGTGACCGTTGCCACCAGGCGGGCGGGGTCCACTTGCGCTGGGTCGTAGGTGACCGTGCAGGTGGCGGCGGTGTGGTCCGCCCGGGCGTCGTCGACGCCGGGCAGGGCCAACAGCGCCTTGGCCACGCGCGCCTCGCAGTGGGGGCAGGTCATGCCGGTGACGGTGAGCTGGAGGGTGTCGGCCATGGGGGCTCCTTGAAAGTCAGGGCGGTGGGCGTCGCCGGGGCGCGCGGCTAACCAAGGGGGGGTCAGTCCGCGAGGGCGAGGTAGATGTCGTAGCCCTGCGCGTAGAGGGTGGCGGCGGACTGGTCTGCCGCATCCTTCGACGGGTAGCGGCCGGCACGCACCCGGTAGAGGCGGCGGCTGCCCTCCCCGGCCGCCTCGATGCGCGGGGTGACGCCATCGTTCACCAGGCGCTGGGCAAGGGCGCGGGCACGGCCAAGATCGCTGAAGGCGCCGAGTTGCAGGGTGTAGGCGTAGTCGCCGCCGCTCGCCGTCTCTTGGTAGGTGAGGGTGGGGCCGGCGCCGGCGCTGACCACCTCGATCTCCACCGGGGTGATCCCGGCGCCGAAGAAGCCGAGGCTGCGGGCAGCGGCGCGCGAGCAGTCGATGATCCGGCCGTGGATGTAGGGGCCGCGGTCGTTCACCCGCAGGTCGAGTTTCTGGCCGGTGGCGAGGTTGGTCACCCGCACCACCGTCCCCAGGGGCAGGGTCTTGTGGGCGCACGACAGGCGGTCCATGTCGAAGGTCTCGCCGCTGGCGGTGGGGCGGCCGTGGAAGGGGCGGCCATACCACGAGGCGACGCCGCGTTCGGTCCACCCCGGTTCCACCCGTTCCATCGGTTGGAATGCTCCCGGTCGCTCGTAGCGCACGAGGTGGCAGGCGGCGAAGGCGAGGAGAAGGAGGAGGACGGTGAGGTGGCGGTGGGTCATGGCAGGGGGTCTTGCGCGTGGTCGCGGGTGATCGCCGTGTGGTACGCCGCGGCGAGCTTCAGGGTGAGGGGGCCGGTGGACAGCGGTTCGCCGTCGAGGCTGGCGATCGGGCAGACCGCGTAGCCCGTGCCGGAGAGCAGCGCCTCGCGGCTGGTGAGGAGTTCGGTGCGGGTAGGGCAGAGCCAGCGTGGCTCGATCCCGAGGCGGGTGGCCGCGGCGAGGAGGAGGCCGCGGGTAATCCCGGGGAGGACCCCGGCGGTGAGCGGCGGCGTGCAGAGGCGACCTTCGGGGTCGACGAAGAAGAGGTTGGAGACGGTTCCCTCCAGGTAGCGGCCGGTCGCGTCGGTGAACAGCGCCTCGTCCGCACCTGCCGCGCGCGCCACTCGGCGGGCGAGGAGGTTGGGGAGGTAGTTGCCGCTCTTCGCCGCGCTCGGGAGGCAGTCGGCGGGGATCGGCTTCCAGCGGGCGGTGACGCAGCGGCTGGCGGCGGGCGGCACGGGTGGCTCCGCTGCGCAGGCGATACAGGTGGCCGCGGGCGGCTCTTCCGGCGCAAGCCCTGGCGGTGCGGCGCCGCGGGTGAGGGTGAGGCGGACCATGGCCTCAGTCAGGCTGTTCGCCTCGATCAGCGCCGCCAGCGCCGCGGTCCACTGGGCCGTGCCCGGGTCGGGGAGCTCCAGGAGGCGGGCGGACTCGGCGAGGCGGGCGAGGTGGGCGCGCCAGAAGGCGGGGTGGCCCCCATGGACGCGGATCGCCTCGAAGCACGAGTCGCCGTACAGCAGCCCATGGTCGAGGATCGAGACGCGGGCGTCGGCGAGGGCGACGAGGCGGCCGTTGAGGTAGGCGTAGGGGAACAAGGAGGGGGCTAGGGGCTAAGGGCTAGGGGGAGGTCGGCCCGGCGGGAAGGCGATCATGCCGGGGGGAGATACCCAGAACAATCCTCGCCCTCCTCTGCGGGGGGTGGGAGGGAGGGAATAGGGGATCGGGGGAGCTCTCCCCGGCGGGGGGCGGTCGTGACAGGGGCGATCCCCTGAACGAACCATCTCGCCGACCAGCCTCGAAACTCGCGGACATGCCAGCGATGTGGTGCATGTGACAGGGGCGATCCCCTGAACGAACCATCTCGCCGGCCAGCCGCCGGCCCCATCCCCCTAACCCCCATCCCGATCCCACGCGCGGCGCCTACTTGCGCTCGACCCGCTCCACGTCGGGGATCTGGCGGAGGTGGTGGATGATCTTGTCGAGCTGGCGGGTGTTGCGCACGTCGATGATGAACTCCATGTGGCCGCGGCCGTCGTCGCTGGTCATGACCTTCGCCTCGCGGATGTTCGCCCCGACCTCGGCGATTGCGCCGGAGACGCGGGCGAGCATGCCGCGGTGGTCCGAGGCGTCGAGGAGCAGGGGCACCGGTCGCTCGGTCTCGTCGTGGGTGTCCCACTCCACCTTGACCACCCGCGCCTCGTCGGCGGTGAGGGCGGCGAAGTTTTTGCAGTCGCGGTGGTGGATGGAGACCCCCTGCCCCTGGGTGACGTAGCCGACGATGGGGTCGCCGTGGACCGGCGAGCAGCAGCGGGCAAAGCGGATGAGGATGTCGTCGTTGCCGCGCACGCGCACCCCGTCGGTGGCCGGGCGGCGGGGCAGCTTGTCGGCCACTCGCTGGATCAGCGTCGGCCGCGGCTCCTGGTCGCCGAGGAGAAGGTGGAGGAGCGCTGCGGGGTCGCCGTGGCCCGCTCCCACCGCGGCGATGTACTCCTTGAGGTGGGCGTGGCCGAGTTCGGCGAGGGCCTCTTTGAGCTTCGGGTGGCGGCGCAGGCGGGTGAGGCTGAGGTGGTGGAGGCGGCTCTCCGTCTCCAGCCGTTCGAGGCCAATCTCCTCGGCGCGCCGAGCGTGCTCCTGGTTGAGGTGGTGGCGGATCCGGTTGCGTGCCCGGGAGGAGACAACAAAGGTAAGCCACTCCTTGCGCGGGTGCTGGGTGGGGGAGGTGACGATCTCGACGGTGACTCCGTTGGTGAGCGGCTGGCGCAGGGGGATGAGGCGGCCGTCGATCTTCGCGCCGACGCAGTGGTGGCCCACCTCGGAGTGGACCGCGTAGGCAAAGTCCACCGGGGTGGCGCCGCGCGGTAGCTCCTTGACCTCGCCGGTGGGGGTGAAGACGTAGACCTCCTCCTCGAACAGGTCGGTGCGCACCGAGCGCATGAACTCGCGGTTGTTGGTGACGTCTTGCTGCCACTCCAGCAACTGCCGCAGCCAGAGGAACTGCGCCTCGGTGGACTTCTTCGCCTTGTCGCCCTCTTTGTATTTCCAGTGCGCGGCGATCCCCTCGTCGGCGATCCGGTGCATCTCGTGGGTGCGGATCTGGAACTCCACATGGCGCCCCTCGGGGCCGATCACCGTGGTGTGGAGCGACTGGTACATGTTCGACTTTGGCGCCGCGATCCAGTCACGCACCCGCTGCGGGATCGGCTTCCAGCGGGCGTGGAGCAGGCCGAGCATGACGTAGCAGTTGCCCGGGGTGTCGGTGATTACCCGCAGGGCGATCAGGTCGTACACCTGCGAGAGGGGGATGGAGCGGCGCACCATCTTGGCGTGGATGGAGGCCGGGTTTTTCGGCCTCCCTTGGATGATCCCGGGGATCCCCGCCTTCTCCATGTCGGCGCGCACGATCTGCTTCACCGACTCGATGTAGGCGTCGATCTCTTTGCTGCTCGCCGGGATCTGTTCGACCAGCGAGCGGTACGCCTCGGGCTCGAGGTAGCGCAGGCAGAGGTTCTCGAACTCGTTCTTCATCCGGCCGATGCCGAGTCGGTTGGCGAGCGGCGCGTAGATGTCGCGCGTCTCCCGGGCGATCTCGATCTGCCGCTCCGCAGGGAGGTACTCGAGGGTGCGCATGTTATGCAGGCGGTCGGCGAGCTTGATGATCAGGACCCGGATGTCCTCGCTCATCGCCACCAGCATCTTGCGGAAGTTCTCCGCCTGCTCCTCCTGCGGCGAGGTGAAGGAGATCTCTTGGATGCGGGTGAGGCCGGCGACGATCTGGGCGATCTCGCGCCCGAACTCGCGCCGGAGGTCGTCGATCGTCGCCTCGCAGTCCTCGATCGTGTCGTGGAGGAGCGCCGCGGCGATGGTGACGTCATCGAGGTGGAGGTCGGCGACGATCTTCGCGACCTCCAGGGGGTGGATGAGGAAGGGCTCGCCCGAGCGGCGCAACTGGCCGCCGTGCATCCGCGCCGCGTAGAGATACGCCTTCTGCAACAGGGTGACGTCCGCCTCGGGGTGGCGTTCGAGGATCTCCTCGATCAGCGCCTCGGGGCGGGTTTGGAGGCGTTGGGTCTGGGGGGTGGCCATGGAAGTAACGGTTTTTACTCACTTTTCAAGCTATCACACCGGTTGGATGCGACCAACACGGGCGGTCCTTCGGGGGGGGGTGGGCGGGGCGCGCCGCCGGAAAGCGGGCCGCGCCGCCGGGTGACCTGTTTCTTTACACCCGATCGGCGCCTCTGTTACGGTCGAAATCGTTGGTTTTTCAGGGGCCTTCTGTCCTCCGTGGTGAGGTTTCCCGGGCGGCATTGTGGCTGTCGCCCCGTGGTTGGACCCCCTCCGTCGGCTCCTTCGGTGATCGCCCGCCGCCTCCTTTTCGGTCTCGTTGCCTCGCTCCTGCCCCTCGTCGCCACCTTCGGGTGGGCGAACAACGGGGTGGAGCAGACCTCGTTTGGGGCGCGCTCCGCCGGCATGGGGGGCGCAGATTATTCCGTCGCCTCGGACACCACGGCGATGAACTCCAACCCGGCGGGGATTACCCAGGTGAACCGCAAGCGGCTGGACGCGGGGCTGGGCGTGATCCTCCCGGATCAGCACTTCAAGAACGAGCTCAATGACTCCGACGCCCGCCACCAGGCCTTCCCCCTGCCGGTCATGGGGTATGTGGACGACTCGCACCTCGGACCGTGGTCGTATGGGGTCGGCGCCTACGCCCAGGGGGGGCTCGGTGCCGACCTCTCCCTGCGCCACGAGGTCTTCCGCGACCGGGACACCGGCGAACTCCGGGACCAGAAGTTCCACTCGAACCTGATCTACCTGAAGCTGGCGACGGCGGTGGCGTACCAGGTGCGCTACAACCTGTCACTCGGGGCGTCGGTGAACGCCGGCTACTCGAAGCTGGAGATGGCCCTGCCCTTCTCCACCTCCACCGCGATCATGCAGGGGCGGCCGAAGCTCCTCGGTCACGCCTTTACCTTCGCCCAGCTCTTCCGCTCGCCGTTGTTGCTGAACATGAAGCAGGCGACCGCGAACATCGACCTGCAGGACGCGGATACCTGGGGGTACGGCTACAAGCTGGGGATGCTCTACGACTACAACGAGAACCTCACCCTCGGTCTCGCCTACACCAGCGACTCGACCCTGAAGTTCAAGGGCAAGACCGAGCTCGACTTCAACTCCCAGGTGCAGACCGCCTTTCCCGATTTCACGAGCTACTTCAGCCCCGACTTCGGCCGGTTCTACAACCGCATCTTCAACACCGTGGTGCGCTACGGCACCGGCCTCGACCCGCAAGGCGACCTGCACGCCAGCTACGACACCGAGCTGGAGCTGGTCTATCCGCGGAAGTTCGGTGGCGGCGGTGCGTGGCGGCCCACCGAGAAGCTGCTGCTCGCCGCCGACGTGACCTGGATCAACTGGAAGGACAGCTTCGACGCCATGCGCATCGAGCTCACCCACGGCAGCAACGGGGCGGTGAACCGGATGACCGGCAGCAACCACCTGTCGATCGCCGTGCCGATGAACTGGAGGGACCAGTGGATCTTCGCCATCGGCGCCGAGTACTTCCTCAGCCCGGTGTGGACCCTGCGGGCGGGCCTCAACCACGCCCAAAACCCGGTGCCAGAGGACACGGTGATCCCCATCTTCCCGGCGATCACCGAGACCCACGCCACCTTCGGCCTCGGCTACCGGTGGGAGAACTTCGAGCTCGACGGCGCCTGGGAACACGGTTTCCGCAAGTCCATCACGACCGCGGTGAGCAAGGTGGCGACCGAGTACAATGACAGCAAGAATTCCCTTACCCTGGACTCGTTCTTCGTCACCGGCTCCTGGTTCTACTGATTCAGGAGCCGGCCCCTCGTGTGTCCCCCCCCCGGCGTGGTGGGCGGCACCTCAATCCCCCTAACTGGCTCTAGCTCGAAGGGACCCTGTGGCCGCGGCGTGCGGTGGCACTCCCTACGTGAGAGGAGAAGGTATGACCCCCCCCATCGTCGAATCGGCCGCGTGCCCCGTCGCCCGGACGTTGCCCCGGCCGATCCGCTACGGCGAACGCACCGGCACCACCGCCCGCATCCTCGGCTGTGGCATCAACCTCGCCGAGCACGACCTCGATAACGACGCCCTCGCCAAGTGGCACCACTTCTCCACCAAAGAGCGGCTACAGCTCAAGGCGATCACCAAGGTCTCCGGGGTGCGGAGGCGGCGCTACGTGGAGCCCGGGACCACCAACTCCGAGCTCGCCCTGCCCGCCGCGGAGCGCGCCCTGGAGGCGGCGGGGTTGGTGCCGGAGGAGCTCGGCATGCTCCTCTTTTGCTCCACCGGTCAGGACCAGGCGATCCCGCACAACAACGTCTTTCTCCAGGACCGCCTGGGGGCGGTGAACGCCTTCTCCTTCGACGTGAAGAACATCTGCGCCTCGTTCGCCACCGGCTTGCACGTGGCGACCCAGTTCATCGAGGCCCACCCGGAGGTGGCGCCGGTGCTGGTGGTCAGCTCCGAGGTGAACTCCCCCTTCCTCCACCACGGCCACACCCACCTCTACAACCTCGGCGTCCTCGGCGACGGCGCCGCGGCCATGGTCCTCGGCGCCACCGACAACGTCGGGCGCGAGGGGTTCGTCTGTGGCATCCACCGGGTCGACCCCACCGGCAAAGAGCTCGTGCATATCCTGGGTGGCGGCTCGCGCTGCCTTGAGCACGACGGGGTGCCGGCGGACATCGCCAACTACAGCTTCTGGACCGACCCCCAGGGGCTCTACACCAAGGCGGTGGAGACCTTCGTCCCGTGTGTCGGCGCGGTCCTGGAGGCGACCGACTGGACCGCCGGCGACCTGCGCTGGGTCATCCCCCACCAGGCGGCGAAGCACGGCGTCTTCGGGGTCGCGGAGGTGGCGGGGATCCCCCTGGAAAAGGTCTATGCCACCTTCCCCTTCTTCGGGAACACCGCCTCCGCGTCGCTCCCCATGGCCTTCGCCCACGCGGTGGGGGAGGGGCAGATCGTGCGCGGCGACCGCATCCTCCTCGCCTGTCCCGGTGCCGGCGCCGTGTCGTCGGCGATCACGATGATCTACTGAGTTGCGGTTGTCAGTGGACGGCGTCCGAGTAGGATGACATGGGGGATCCCACGATTCGTTTCTCACCTCTCTAAGGAGGGCGTGGAGCTCGCCCCGTTGGGGTGAGTCGAGACGACCAGACGGAGGATGTGGCCGCTCCCTCTGTCGGGTCGATCCAGTAGCTGTTCTTCTCGACGGCCAGAGGCGGCGCCATGGCGTGGCTGCGTAGGGTGTCGGTGGTAGCGGCCTCCCTCTTCCTGGGGGTGGTGGTGGAACTACGGGTGGCACAGGCGGAGTCGAAGTTTGATTTCAACTGCGGCAAGGGGGCGGAGCTCCTCTTCTGTCCCCTGCGGGTGCCGGCGTTCATCGTCGAAGGGCGGATTGCCCTCATCGAGCAGGCGATGAACCACGGCGAGACCGTCGCCCTCGGCATGTTGGAGGGGTTCAACTTCTACGGCCAGCTCGTCGGCGAGATGGCGGATCGGATCGTCACCACCCAGGCGCTGATCGTCGACGTGGCCGAGGACCTCCTCCCCGGGGTGATCCTCGCCCGGACCTTGGAGCGGGCGGTGGCCAACAAGACCGATCGCGGTGGCGACGAGCTTTTGCCGCGCGCCATCCTTGACTCCAATGCGCTGATCGTCCGCCAGCAGTCGATCAAACGCGCCGAGCGGCCGGACCTCCTCGGCCAGCGCAACCGCGGCCAGTAGGCCGTACCCCCCGGGTTGCCAGCGGGCGCGGCAACCCGCGCCGCTGGCGCAGCCTCCGCGGTCGGGCCGGAAGCGCCGAAGGGAGGGCTCCTACCGAGGGCGGGAGCGCGCCTCGATTCCCCGACCCAGGCGGGAGCCACCTGGTCCGCCGACCCGAGCCAGCGCGCCGCTTTGCTTCGCGCTCTTCCTGCCCTTTCGTGGGTTCCGAAAAAAAAGGGCGCCCTGCCGGTGGCAGGGCGCCCTTCCGCTTCGCGCGGCGGGGGAGTTAAACCCGCGCCTTCTCCTGCTGCTGCTTCAGGTAGTTCAGGGCCGAGCCAGCGTGGAACCAGGCGATCTCCGTCTGGTTGAGGGTGTGGGTGCAGGCCACCTTGGCGGTGGTGTTGTTTTCGTGGCGGACGGTGAGGGTGACCTCCTGGCCCGGGGCGAGGCCGGCCACCCCCTCGATCGTCACTCGGTCGGTCTCCTGGAAGAGGTCGTAATCCGCCTTGTCCTTGAACCAGAGGGGCAGGATCCCCTGCTTCTTCAAGTTCGCCTCGGCGATGCGGGCGAACGAGCGGGCGATGATGGCGCGGCCGCCGAGGTGGCGCGGCTCCATGGCGGCGTGTTCGCGCGAGCTCCCCTCGCCGTAGTTCTCATCCGCCACCACCACCCAGCCGAGCCCCTTCGCCTTGTAGCTCCGGGCGACCTGGTTGAAGTCGAGGTGGGTCTCGCCGGTGAGGACGTTCGTCCCCTTGCCTGCCTCTTCCGTGAAGGCGTTGACCGCCCCGATGTACATGTTGTTGGAGATGGCATCGAGGTGGCCGCGGAACTTGAGCCACGGGCCGGCCGGCGAGACGTGGTCGGTGGTGCACTTGCCGAGCGCCTTCACCAGGATCGGCAGATTCTCGAAGTCCTTCTTCGGGTCGCGCGGCCCGAACGGCTCTAGCAGGGCGATGCGCGCGCTCTGCGGGTTGACCGTCACCGTGCCGCGGTTCGTCGGGGCGACATAGCCGCCCTCCTTGGTGGCGAAGCCGGCCGCGGGCAGCTCGATGCCCACCGGTGGCTGGAGCTTGAACCGCTTGCCGTCGGCGCCGGTGAGCTCATCCGTGGCCGGGTTGAACTTCGTGGTGCCGGCGATCGCTGCGGCCACGACGATCTCCGGGCTGCCGATGAAGGCCTGGGTGTCCGGGTTGCCGTCGGCGCGCTTTTTGAAGTTGCGGTTGAACGAGGTGATGATCGTGTTCACCCCCCCGCTGTTGTCGCGCTTCCACTGGCCGATGCACGGGCCGCAGGCGTTGGCGAGGACCACCCCCCCCACCTTCTCGAAGTCGGCGAGGATGCCGTCGCGGTCGATGGTCTCGTGGATTCGGTCGGAGCCCGGCGAGACGAAGAAGTCGGCCTTTGCCTTCAGGCCATGGGCGGCGGCCTGGCGGGCGATCGAGACCGCGCGGGTGAGGTCCTCGTAGGAGGAGTTGGTGCACGAGCCGATCAGGGCCGCGGAGATCGCCGTGGGCCAGCCGTTCTTCTCCGTGTCCGCGCCCCACTGGGAGACCGGCCGGCCCAGGTCCGGGGTGTGGGGGCCGACGATCTGCGGCTCCAGGGTGGAGAGGTCGATCTCGTACACCTCGTCGTAGACCTTCTCCGGGTGGGCGTGGCACTCCGGGTCGGCGCGCAGGGCCGCGCGGTGGGCGTCGGCGAGTTCGGCGACCGCACCGCGGTCGGTGGCGCGCAGGTAGCGGCCCATGGCGTCGTCATAGTTGAAGATCGAGCAGGTGGCACCGATCTCCGCCCCCATGTTGCTGATCGTCCCCTTGCCGGTGCACGAGATCGTCTCGGCGCCGGCGCCGAAGTATTCGACGATCTTGCCGGTGCCGCCCTTCACGGTGAGGAGCTGGGCGACCTTCAAGATCACGTCCTTCGGCGCGGTCCAGCCGGCGAGCTTGCCAGTGAGTTTGATCCCCACCAGCTTGGGGGCGCGGGTGCCGAACCCCTGGCCGGTCATCACGTCCACCGCGTCGGCGCCGCCGACGCCGATGGCGATCATCCCCAGGCCGCCGGCGTTCGGGGTGTGGGAGTCGGTGCCGACCATCATCATCCCGGGCACCGCGTAGTTCTCCAGCACCACCTGGTGGATGATCCCGGCGCCCGCCTTCCAGAACCCCATGCCGTACTTCATCGCCGCGGAGTAGAGGAAGTCGTACACCTCGCGGTTGGTGTCCAAAGCGAGGGTCATGTCCTTGCTGGCGCCGTGGTGGGCCTGGATCAGGTGGTCGCAGTGGACCGTGGCGGGCACCGCGGTGGTCGGCAGGCCGGCGGTCATGAACTGGAGGATCGCCATCTGCGCCGTGGCGTCTTGCATCGCCACCCGGTCCGGGCGGAGCAGCAGGTCGGTGGTGCCACGCCGGTAGTCGGCGGCGGTGGGGTCATCCATGTGGGAGAAGAGGACCTTCTCCGCCAGGGTCAGCGGCCGGCCCAGCTTGGCGCGCATCGCGGCGTGGGTCGCCTCCAGAGAGTCGTAGAGGGAGCGAACGGCGTCGAGCTCGATCAACATGGGCGTGGTCCTCGGTGGCGGAAAAAAGGGGGGAAGAGAAACGACAGCGAGGCGCGATGGTCGTGGATTTGCGTGTCGTTGATCAAGGTTGGGGGAGCCCATGCGGGCCGCCGGTTGGTTGCTCCGCGGCCGGGGAACCGCAAGGATGGCGCCCCCTCTTGAGCTGCGGCTGCCATGTCCACTCCACCCTTGACCGGCCTCCTCCTCGCCAACCTGGGTAGCCCTGCGGCGCCGACCCCGGCCGCCGTTCGCCGCTTCTTGCGAGCCTTCCTCGGCGATCGCCGGGTGCTCGACATGCACCCCCTTGGCCGGGCGGCGCTCCTGAATCTCGTCATCCTCCCGTGGCGGCCGCGGCGGGTGGCGGAGCTGTACCGCAAGGTCTGGCTCCCGGAGGGGTCGCCGCTGCTCGTCCACGGCCGCGCCTTGGCCCAGGGGGTGGCGGCCCTCCTCGGCCCCGCGACCCCGGTCGCCCTCGGGATGCGCTACGGCGCGCCGTCGCTGGAATCGGCGCTGCTTACCCTCTACGACCAGGGGGTGCGGCGCATCCGGCTGCTGCCGCTCTATCCCCAGTTCGCGGCGTCGACCACCGGCGCCATCCTCGAAGAGGTCTACCGCATCGCGGGTGGCCTCTGGGACCCGCCCCACATCGAGGCGATTCTGCCGTACTTCGACCATCCCGCCTTCGTGGCTGCGTGGGTGGCGGTGGCGCGGCCGGTCCTCGACGAGGCGCGGCCCGACTTCGTTTTGTTCAGCTACCACGGCCTGCCCGAGCGCCAGATCCGCCGCTCCGACCCGACCGGCCGCTGCCTCACCGCCGGCTGCTGCGACGGTGACGACGGGGGTGGCCGCCTTTGCTACCGCGCCCAGTGTCTCGCCACCACCCGCGCCCTGCGCGGCGCCCTCGGCCTGGGCGAAGGCGAGACGACCACCGCCTTCCAGTCGCGCTTCGGCCGCATCCCGTGGATCGGCCCGGCCACCGACCGCGAGATCGTCCGCCTCGCCACGGCGGGCGTCCGGCGGCTGGCGGTCCTCTCGCCCGCGTTCACCGCCGACTGTTTGGAGACGGTGGAGGAGATCAACCTCCGCGGCCGCGCTGCCTTCCTCGCCGCCGGCGGCGAGAGCTTCACCCTGGTCCCGTCGCTTAACGGAGACCCGGCGTGGGTGGCGGCGGTGGTGCAGATCGCGCGGGAGGGTAGGGGATAGGGGGCTGGAGCCACCCCGCCGGGCCGTCCTCCCCTACCCCCTACCCCTGCTACATCCCGTCCACGTCCTCCTCCGCAACGCTTTCCTCTGTGCCCGGGTAGGGGGGCCAGACCGCCGTGGTCCCCTCCTCGCGGAAGCGGCCGATGCACGCCATGAGCCAAGTGGCGCCGTCGCGGCTGACGCGCAGCTCTTCGTGGAGGGTGTCGAGGAGGGTCCGCAGGGCGCGGCGTGCCAGCTCCACCTCCGGGTGGTCGTCGCCGAGGGCGGCGGCCGCCTGCTCCACGGTCTCGTCGATCGCCAACAGGGTCTCGCCCGCCTGTTCGTAGGCGCCGGTGCGCGCCAGGTGGCGGAAGCGGCGCGCCACGACCGCCGCTTCGAGCAGCGCCACCTCGTGGTGTAGGGCCCGCACCGCCGGCCGCAGCCGGTCACCCGCCTGCCCGGTGTGCGCCTCGATCAGCCGGTGCGCCTCGTGCTCGAGCCGCTGGAGCCGCGCTCGCTCCTCCGGCACCACCTGCCGCGCCAGGCGGCTGAGGCGGTCGGTGGTATGGCCGAGGAGCTCCACCCCGCTCCCATACGCATCGAGGACCCGTTCGACCCAACGGTTGCGCCGTTCCATCGTGTCTCTCCTTTGCCGTCCTCCCCTTCACCAAAGATAGCGAACGGGTGGTCAGCCGATCCCGAGGATGCGGTCGATCCGCGCCTTGTCGAAGCCGACGATCGTCTTGCCCTTGAGGACGATCACCGGCACGGCGGACCCGCCGGAGCGGCGCTGGCACTCCTCTAGGGCGCGCGGGTCGCGGCTGATGTCGCGCTTCTTGACCGGGATGTCGAGCCGCTTCAGGTACTCCTCCGCCTGCCTGCAGTAGCCGCAGGTGGGGGTCGTGAAGAGGGTGGCGTGGACAGCCATGGGTGAGGCTCCTCTGCGCGGGTTGAGCGGTGCGCTTCGACTCCGTGGTGGAGGGGTGGCGCCACCGCCTGCCGCCGGTGAGTGGGGGCCGCCGCCCTACCGCGGGCTCCAGTGGACGACGAGATAGTAGAAGGCGGGGGCGGCGAAGATGAGGGAGTCGAGGCGGTCGAGCAGGCCACCGTGGCCGGGCAGGAGGTGGGAGGAGTCTTTGATCCCGGCGGACCGCTTGAGCATGGACTCGAAGAGGTCGCCGAGTTGCCCCGCCACCCCCACCGCCAGGCCGAGGAGGAGGGCGGCGGCGACGGTGAGGGGCGGGTAGAAGAGGGCGGTCGCCAGCGTGGCCGCCACCACCGCGGCGGCGAGGCCGGCGACGGAGCCCTCCCACGTCTTCTTCGGGCTGATCGCCGGGAAGATGCGGTGGCGGCCGTAACGGCTGCCCGCGTAATAGGCGCCCGTGTCGCTCCCCCAGATTGCGAACAACAGAACCAGCAGGGCGCCGCGGCCGGCGGGGAGGTCGCGGATGAGCATGAGGTGGCCCAGGTTCCAGGCGGTGTACGCCATCCCGAAGAGGGTGATGGCGGTGGTCTGAATGGCGCGCTCACGGTTGCGTTCGAGGAAGAGGATCCAGGTGAGCATCGCCATGGCGGCGAGGGAGTAGGTCGCCGCCGCGCGCTCGATCCCCCAATAAAAGGAGAGGGCGACCAGGGCGGAGAAGGCGAGGCCGAGGGTCCGTTTGGCGTGCTCCGGGCGGCCGGCGAACAGGCCGTAGTATTCCCACTGGGTGGCGAGGATCACCGCCGTGAGGAGGAGGGCGAAGAGCGGCGGTGGTGCCAGCAACAGCGCCGCCAGCGTCGCAGTGGCGAGGCACAGACCGGTGAGGAGGCGGGCCATGGAGAGCGCGGCGCAGGTCCCGGTTAGCCGTTACCCACCTGCTCCCCGGTGCGCCCGAAGCGGCGCTCGCGGCCCTGGTAGGTGCGGATCGCGTCGAGGAAGTCGGCGGTGGTGAAGTCGGGCCACAGGGTGTCGGTGACGTAGAGCTCGGCGTAGGCGAGCTGCCAGAGGAGGAAGTTGGAGAGGCGCAGCTCGCCGCTCGTGCGGATCATCAAGTCGGGGTCGGGGTAGGCGGCGGTCTGCAGGTGGCGGGCGACGCACCCCTCATCCACCGCCGCCGGTTGCAGCCTGCCCGCTGCCACCTCGGCGGCGATCGCGCGGGCCGCGGCGGCGATCTCCTGCCTCCCCGAGTAGGAGAGGGCGAGGTTGAGGACGATCGCCTTGCCCCCGGCGGTCGCGGCGCGCGCCCAGGCGAGGGTCTCTTGCACGTCTTTGGGCAGCTCCTCGAGGGCGCCGATGGCCTCCAGCCGCACCCCCTTCTCCTGCATCGCCGGCACCATCTTCTTGAGGTAGCCCTTGAGGATCTGCATCAGGGTCGCCACCTCCAGCTTCGGCCGTCGCCAGTTCTCGGTGGAGAAGGAGTAGAGGGTGATGACCTGCACCCCCAGCGCCCTTCCCACATCGACGATCCCCTCCACCACCTCGGCGCCGCGCCGGTGGCCGTCGAGGCGCGGCAACGTGAAGCGGCGCGCCCAGCGGCCGTTGCCGTCCATGATGATCGCCACATGGCGCGGCACCCGCTGCGGATCGAGCTGGGCGATCCGGTCGAGGATCTCCGGAGAGAGGGGGGTTTGGGCCACGGTGTGGATCACGGAGGGGGTGGGCGATCTTAGGCAGCGGCTGGGAAGAGCGACAAGCGGCGCGTGGCGCAACCAGCGTTCGCCAACCGCCGTGGCGCACCGCCCGAGCGGGGAGGCGCGGAAGGCGGTGCGGTTGCGGTACTGCGGGTGCAAGGGGCGCCGCGCCTTGAGTCACCCCCCGGCCGGTGCAACAGTCGCCAGCCATGATCCCGCCTGGAGCGCTCGACCCCACCGCCCCCGCGCCGCCACGGATCGAGCTGCCCGCGGCGGAGCTGGAGGACGAGACGCTCCGCCTGGCGGTGGCCCGCGGGATCACCCTGCCGGTGGCGCGGATTCTCGTGGCGCGCGGGATCACCGGCGCGGCGGTGGAGCCGTTTCTTACCCCGCGGCTGGACCAGATGCACGACCCGCTCCTCCTCGCCGACCTCGGGCGGGCGGCGGCCCGCCTGGCGGACGCGGTGGTGGCGGGGGAGGCGATCGGCATCTTTGCCGACTACGACGTCGACGGGGTCACCTCGTGCGCCCTGCTCACTGAGCTGTTCACCGCCTGCGGTGCCCCTTGTCACCGCTACCTCCCGGACCGGCTCAAGGAGGGGTACGGCCTCAACGGCCACGGCCTGGAGCTCCTTGCCGAGGCGGGTTGTGGGGTGGTGGTGACCGTGGACTGTGGGATCAACGGCCGTGGGCCGGCGGAGCGGGCCAAGGAGCTGGGGCTCGACCTCATCATCACCGACCACCACGAGGTGGTAGAGCCCATGCCCGACGCCTTCGCGGTGGTCAACCCGAAGCGTCCCGATTCCGCCTACCCCTTCCGGGAGATCTGCGGCGTCGGTGTCGCCTTCAACCTGGCGGTGGCGGTGCGCGCCGTGCTGGTGGAGCGCGGCCACTTTGGCGGCCGCGTCGTGCCCGACCTCAAGGCGTTTTTGGACATCGTGGCGTTGGGGACGATCGGCGACATGGTGCCGCTCATCGACGTCAACCGCGCCTGGGTACGGCGCGGCCTGGCCCTGATCAACGGCCGCGGCCGGCCCGGCCTGCGGGCCCTGGCCGAGGTGGCTGGCCTCGCCCACAAACCGCTCACCGCTGGCCAAGTCGCCTTCCAACTCGCGCCGCGGATCAACGCCCTTGGCCGCCTCGGTGACCCGGGGGGGGGCGTGGCGCTGCTGACCACCGTGGATTTTCAGGAGGCGGCGCCGCTTGCCGAGCGGTGCCAGGAGGAGAACCAGCGGCGGCGCGCCCTCGAGGCGCAGATTCTGGGGGAGGCGGTGGCCCTGGCGGAGGCGGCCGGCGGGGCGGCGCGGCGCGCCATTGTCGTCGCCTCCGGGCGCTGGCATCCGGGGGTGATCGGGATCGTCGCGGCGCGCCTGGTGGAGCGCTACCACCGGCCGGCGGTGGTCCTGGCGGTGGCGGGTGAGCGGGCGCGCGGCTCGGTGCGCTCCATCCCCGGCGTCGACATCCACCACGTCCTCACCGGCTTCGCCGGCCGCCTGGAGAGCTTCGGCGGCCACCCGTACGCCGCCGGTCTGACCGTGGCGACGGCGCGGATCGACGAGCTTGCCGACTACCTACACACCACCTTGGAGCGCGAGGTGGCGGCCTCGTGGTGGGCGCGCACCGTGCGCGTCGACTCTCTCCTTGGCTTCTCCGAGGTCACCCTGCGGCTGATGGAGGAGCTGAAGCGGCTGGAGCCCTTCGGCATGGGCAATCGCGAGCCCCTCTTCCTCACCCGCGGCGCGCGCCTGAGCCGCCTGCGCCGGATCGGGGACGGAAGCCACCTGGCGGTGGCGGTGGAGGAGGGCGGGACCACCTTCCCGGGCGTCTGGTTCCACGCCGGCGACCGGTTGGAGGCACTGCGCGACGCCCCCCCCCTGGACCTCATCTACCGCCTCAAGCTCGACGACTTCCACGACCAGCTCCGCATCCAGATTCAGATCCAAGAGATCGCCGGCGACTAACTCCCGGGGCAGTCCTGGGGGTGCTGGGGGTCAGTCCTGCAAACTGGCAACTTCAACAGCGCCGGGGTCAGTCCTGCAAAGTGGCAACTTGGCGTGGGCGGCGGTCGCCGGGAGACCGCGGCCTTTTGCGCCTTCGCGCCTTCGTGTGCCACCTGCCTTCCCGGGTGGGGAGCGGCAGCCGAGGCCACGCGGGGGGAGATCCGCGCAGCAGGGGTGGTCGGCCCGAGCGGCGCAAGATTGTCGGCTGGCCGCGCGGCCCAAGCGGTTTCGCGGTCGTCGGATCGCCAACTTGCGTGTTGGCAGGACTGATCCCAGACCCTGACCCCAGACCCGCGGGGGTCGCGAGATGGGTGGGTGTGCTACCGTCGGCCACCATGGCCGCGCGCATCACCAACGCCTTTGCCCCTTCCGAGGCGGGGACCTCCCTGGTGGAGGTGATGGTGGTGATGGCGTTGCTGGTCCTGCTGCTGTCGGGCTTCGCCGCCACCGCGCGCAACATGGCGCCGGTGCACCAGTGGCAGGCCTCGAGCCGCGAGGTGGCGACCCTGTTGCGGGCGGCACGGGTGAGGGCGATCGCCAGCGGCCGCGACGTCATCGTCGAGCTGGCCCCGAACCGGGTGGCGCTGCGTGGCGACGCGACCTTGGCGGTAGACCTCCCCGCCTCGGTCACCCTCTCCCGCTTCCCGGCGCGCGGGATGATCACCTTCACCCCGCGCGGGAGCTGTGACACCACCGGCCCCCTCGAGCTCAGCGGCGGGGGGCCGGACCACGCCGGCGAGACCACCACCATCACCCTAGTGATGGCCACCGGCCGGGTGCGCCTCGATCGGTAGCGCCATGGGGTCGCGGCGTGGCAGGTGGGTCCGGTGGCCGCGCCAGGCTCTTGCCCCGGGTCGCTCCGGGCAGAGCCGGGCGCTCCCTGTGGCAGGCGGCGCGGCGGGCTTCACCCTGGTGGAGGTCCTCGTCTCTCTGGCGATCTTTGTGGTTGGTTTGGTGGGGATCGGGGCGATGGTGGTAACCGCCCAGCGCGCCGCGGCGGTGGATGAGATGCGCACCCGCGCCGACCTCCTCGCCCAGTCGATCCTCGAGGAGGCGACCGCCGCCGCCCGCGTGCCCGGCGCCTTCACCCCCCTGGGCGCTTTAGCGCTCGATCCCGTGCGGGTGGCCGCCTGGCAGGCGGAGGCGGCGACCCTCCCGCGGGGCAGCCTGCGGATTCTCCTGGACCCCTTGGACGACGTTCGGGGCAGCCGCCTCACGGTCACCGTGGCGTGGCACGGGCGCGGCGACACGCCGTTCCAGTTCAGCGCCAGCGAGCGGTTCGCCGCTCCGTGAGGAGCTGCATGACGAGCAGTGACATAGCCCACCGGAGCCCTCGCGGTCGCCGCTTCTGCCATCCTCCGGGGGGGAGGTGGTTCCGCCCCCCCGGGTCGATGGTCGCCGCCGGCGGCACGCGCGGCTTTACCCTCATCGAGCTGATGGTCGCCCTTGCCCTGTCGATGCTGGTGGTGGGCGGGGCGCTGCGTCTCCTCTCCGCCCAGCGCCAGGGCCACGAGCGCCACGACGCCATGGTTGATGTGCGCCAGCGCGCCCGCTTTTCCCTCGACGCGATCGCCCGCGACCTCCACGCCGCCGGCCTGTGGGCGCGCGTGCTCGACCCCGCGACGGTGGTCGAGAGCGATAACAACACCGGCCCGGTCGGGGGCACCGACACCCTCACGGTGCGGTATGTCGCCGGCCAGGAGGCGGCGACGATCACCACCTTGCCGCCGACCCTCACTCTCGCCTCCCTCGACTGGGACGGCGACGGCCGTGACGACCTCGACGGCGACGACTTCACCAACGACAAGGTGGTCGACATGGTGGTGAGCGAGGGCCCCTTCGGGCAGCGGCTGGAGCGGGTCCAGGCAATCGGGCGGGCGGGCAACCTCCTCACCCTCCGTCCCCCGGGGGTGGTGGGGAGCTACGACCGGCCGATGGCGGGGGAGCTTATGGAGGTGGTGTACACGGTGGGGCTGTTCGTCGATGCGAGCGGGGAGCAGATCCCGTGTCTCTACCGCGAGCGGGTGCGCTTCGACAGCCACGGTAACCGCACCTCCCAGCGCCAGCAGCTTGCCACCGACATCGACGACCTCCAGCTCCGCTTCGGTGGCGCCCCGCCGGTGGCGGATGATCTGGCGGCGGTGGGGGCGGCGAACGTCACCGCGGTGACCATCACCGTGGTGGCGCGCAGCGATGAAGAGGTTCTCCCCGCCCCCGCCCCCTTCCCGCAGGGCCAGGACTCGACCCGCGCCTCCGCCGCTGATCGTCGCCTGCGCGCCAGCTACAGCCTCACCGTGGCCCTGCGCAACTGAGCCTGGGAAGGACGCCAGACCCGCGGACCGCCGGTGCGCCCCGCCTGCCCGCTGACCCCAGCGGCCGGCCAGCCACCGGGGAGGAGGCCAGACCCTCGGCCGTCCGGTGCGCCCCCGGCGGAGCGGCCGGCCCCGGTTGCCCCTATCCCGTCCCGTGGGGCGAGGCACCGGTCGGACGGGTGCGTGCGGGGGGGCAGGGCGGGGTCGGCCACACCGCCTTCGTTGCGCCCCCCACCTCTCTCCCCAACGACGGGACGATCCGGGCGCGCCCCTGGGTTACCCCGCTCGGCGCCGGGAGCCGCTTTGCGCCGGCCACTCGTTCCGCGCGTAGCCGTCGATCGACCCACCTTCGCCACCCTCCGAGGCGGGCCGGGGGGCCGGGGGGGGTCGTCTGGCCCTGTTCCCCACAACCCGGTTACCGTGCGGCTACAATAGGAGCCAGCGCGGGTCAGGAAGGGGTCGAATGGGTGAGCGGAGGAGAACAACCGAGGCGGGGGCGGCGTTGGTGACGGTGCTCCTCCTGCTAGTGGCGTTGACGGTGCTCGGCATTGCCGGGCTGGCCACCGCGCGCCTCGATACGCGCATCGTCACCTCCACCCTGGGTCCGACCACGGCGCGGGCGCGGGCGGAGGAGGGGTTGGCGTGGGGCGAGTCGAGCCTGCGCCGGACGGCGAACTGGGATCTCCTCCTCGACCCGGCGGGCTGGGCGCCGCTGGCGACCCTAGATCCCACCATGCAGGTGAGTGTGCGCGACGACGACGACCTCGATGGTGACCCGGGGCGCGATACCAACGGCGTGGTCATTCTCCGTTCCGTGGGGCTCGTCGGCGCGGTGGGGGAGCGCGATGCGAGCCAGGTGGTGGTGGAGGCGGGGATGCGGCGTGAGGGCTTTTCCACCTACTACCCGCAGGCGGGCGGGGCGGCGAATACCGGTACCGGCCACTGAACCGTCGGTCGAGGGAGACGAACCGTAGCTCCACGGAGATAAATCATGGTTAGGCTGACCACAGGCTGGATCGCGACCTTCGTGCTGCTCCTCACCGAGCTCGCCGGGGCCACCCCCACCACCTTTCCCGCCGGCTGCGTGGTAATCCCCGCGGACACCCTCCACCAGCCGGCCGCCGGGGCGGCGGTTGCCGCCGCCATCCGCACCCTCCTCGATCGCCCCTCGGTGGCGGTCTATCGGGTGGTCGATACCGCGAAGCAGGAGCTCGACGCGGTCGACCTCACGGTGGTTGCGCCGCTCACCGCGGTGCATGGCAGCGCGCCGCCGGCCGCGCCCGTCGATCTCGCCAACGGGCCGTGGATCGTCACCGGCCTGGTGGACGCCCTGGAGGGGGTTCCCGCATCCCTGGCGATGTGGCGCACCACCGCCCCCCTCACCGCCGACGTGGCGGCGGTGGTCCCGCCCACCCCGGGCGGCGTGGTCGTGGTGGGCGAGCCCACCTCGCCGATCGCCACCACCCTGGTGGGTGAGCTGGCGAGTCTCGGCGTGGGCTCCGTGATGGTGGTGGGGGTCGAGGCGCTGCACACGGTGCTGGCGGGGGTGGCACCGCCGGCGGTGGTGATCCTGTCGCATGCCCGGGAGATCGGTGTCTTGGGCACGGAGGCGCGTGCGGAGGTGCGCGCCGCCGTCCTCCACTGGCTCACCCCGGGGCGGTTGCTCCTCGGCCTCGGCGATGCGGCAGCCGCCTTGGAGGCGAGCAGCTCGCCCTGGCTGCTCGCCACCGCCGCGATCAACCCGGTGGCGGCGGGGGTGCTGACCCTCACGCGGCCGGCGGATCTGCTCGTCCAGACCGCCTTCCCCCTTGACCTCGGCGCCGCGGTGGCTGCCCTGGAGGTGAACGCGGGCGGCGCCTACCTCCCCACCAGCCGCACGGTGGTGGCAGGGGGAGGCCCGGTGGTGGTGGCGGGGGCGGCGGGCGGGGATCCGACGCGCGGCACGGTGGTCTACCTCGGGGTGCGGGCCGCGGTGGACGAGGATGCGGTTTCCCTCACCGCCGCCGCTCTCGACTTTGTCGCCAACGCCCTCCTCCTCGCCCACCCTGCGGCGCCGGTGGCCACGGTGAATCGGGGCGGTGTTGCGGCGGCCAGCGATGGCCTGCTCGTCGTCCCCTCCACGGACGAAGCGGGCGACGGCCACCTGCGCGCCTTCGACCTCGTGAGTGGCGACCCCAACCCGGTCTGGGACCTGGCGGACCGGATGGCGGCGGCGGCGGCGCGCACCCTCCTGGTGGCGAGTGGGCCGGTGGTCACCGCGGCGACGGGGAGGAGCGGTCCACCCCATCTTCCCCTCGCCCTGGCCAACCCGCTCCTCACCCCTCCCCTCGACCTTTCCAGCAGCGAGTGGCTGCGCGGCCGCGAGCTGATCGGCGGTGGCAACCTCCTCGATCCGGCGGCATACCGCGATCGTGCCCACCGCCTCGCCGCCCTCGATGGCTCGACCCCCGCCGTGGTCGGTGCGAGTGGCCAGGGGGCGGGCGCCGCCGAGCGGCCGCGCACCCTTTATGTGGGCAGCGGCGCCGGCCTCTTGGAGGCGGTGGACGCGACCACCGGCACCGAGTTGTGGGCCCTCTTGCCGGCGAGCCAGCGCGATCTTTTGGCCCGTGACGGCGCCACGGCGGCGGTGGGGATCGACGCCAGCCCGGCGGTGGCCGACCTGTGGATCGATGGGGATGGCGACCCAGCCACGCCGCGCGCCTTCCGCACCGTCTTGGTGGTCACCATGGGAGAGAGTGTGCCGGCGTTGCTCGCCCTCGACATCACCGACCCGCTAGCACCGGGGGTCCTGTGGGAGCGGAGCGCGGTGCGTCCGGCCCTGGCGGGGGAGGCGGCTGAGGTCGACACGGGCGGCAGTTCCGCGCCCGACGCGGTCGCCATGGGGGCGGCGGCGAAGCCGGCCCTGGCCCACGTCGCCCTCGCCACCGCCAACGGGCCGCAGCGCACCGCGGTGGTGGTGGTCGCCACCGCCCGCGCCAAGCCGGCGGCGGGCCATGGCGGACTACATCTCTACGGCGTGCGCGGCGAGGACGGCGCTTTGCTTTGGGACCGCCTCTTCCCCTCCGCCAGCGGGGTGAACGACGTCCCGCCGCCGCCGGTGGCGGTGGACACGGACGGTGACGGCCTCGCCGAGGTGGTGGTGGCCGCGGACCTCGAAGGCAGGATCTGGGCGGTGGAGGCGGCCACCGGCCACCCCCTCTACTGCGCCGACGATCCGGCGGTGTGCGCGGTGCCGGTCCCCCTCTATGCGGATCCCGCCGGCGCGGCTCGTCCCTTTGGCGCGCCGCCCGCGGTGGTCGTCGACGGCGGCCGGGTGGTGGTGGTGGCGGCCACCGGCGGCGGGGAGTGGGTCGATCCGGCGGTGGTGCAGCAGCTCGTGGCGGTGGAGTTGGCGCCGCCGGCCCACCTGGCGGCGCCGCCCGCGGCGGGTGCGGGCCACCTCCTCTTTGCCTACTCCCTGGCGCCGGGCGAGCGGGTCTACGCCCAGCCCACCCTCCTTGACCACGAGCTGTACCTCGGGGTGAGCCACGGCCCCCTGGCATCCGCGAGCGGCGCCATGGTCCATTTGAAGATCGCGGCGGGCGGTGACGGCGTGGAGGAGGTGGGGCGCCAGCTCTTGGCCGGCGGGGTCGGTGGAAGCCTCGCGCCGGTGGGCGGCGGGGTCGTGGGGGTGGGGGTCGACGGGACGCGGTTTGAGGATGGACCGGTGGTGGTGGCCGCGGCCGCCGCCGCCCCGCCGCCGCTAACGCGCCTCTACTGGCGGGAGGTCCAGTGATGCAGTGGGGATCGGCGGTGGCCGCCGGGGCGGGGCGTTGCCCGTGCCACGTGATCCTGGCACGGTGATCCGTGGCGATCGTCATGCCACCCTTGCACCGTGGGCGATGGGCCGCCGGCCCACCCCGAGGAGACCGCCCCGCGGCTCTCCCGAGGGTTCGCCACCGCACCGTGTCCGCCACCGTTGCACCGTCTCACCGTGGCCCTGCGGTTCATTGGGGGCGCGGCTGATGGCGATGGCGCCAGGGAGAGATCGGGTGGAGGAGCGGGTCGAGTTCGACGCCGACCTCTTCCCGACCGTGGTGGGCGAGCACGACCACAATCTCAACCTGATCGAGCGCACCTTCGGGGTGCGCCTGGTGACCTCGGGGAGCAGCGTGCTGGTGCGTGGTGACGAGGTGGCGGCGCGGCGGGTGGCGGAGCTCCTCCGCGACCTCGCCACCAGCCCGGAGCTATGCGCCGCCCGTGGTGAGCTGGAGGTGGTCTTGGAGCGGCTCACCGCCGAGCCCGCCGCCCACCTCCACGACCTGGTCGTCCACGGGGTGGCGGTGGGCAGCCGGCGGATCGTCCCGAAGAGCGCCGGCCAGGTCCATTACCTCGATGCGATCCGCGACCACGACATGGTCTTCGCCATCGGTCCCGCGGGCACCGGCAAGACCTATCTGGCGATGGCCGCGGCGATCCACGCCCTGAAGGCGAAGGAGGTGGAGCGGATCATCCTGGCCCGTCCCGCGGTGGAGGCGGGCGAGTCCCTCGGCTTCCTCCCCGGTGACCTGCAGGAGAAGGTCAACCCGTACCTTCGCCCCCTCTACGACGCCCTCTACGACATGGTCCACCACGAGCGGGCGGAGCAGATGATCGAGCACGGCGCCATCGAGATCGCGCCGCTCGCCTTCATGCGCGGCCGCACCTTGAACGACGCCTTTATCATCCTCGACGAGGCGCAGAACTGCACCTCGGACCAGATGAAGATGTTCCTCACCCGCATGGGGTTCAGCTCGAAGGTGGTGGTTACCGGCGACGTCACCCAGACCGACCTCCCGAGCGGTCAACCCTCTGGGTTGGCCGAGGCGCAGGTGGTCATGGACGGGGTGGAGGGGGTGGCCTTCGTCCACCTGGCGGAGCGCGACGTGGTCCGTCACCCCCTGGTGCGGCGGGTGATCGCCGCCTATGCGCGGTATGAGGCGCGGAAGAGCCGCTAGCCGTCTGTCGGACGTTGGCGGCCAGGTTGGGGCCAGGTGGTTGGAGTGCGGGCCCCCCCGCGGGGTCAAGGCATCGGCAAATGGTTTTTAGAGATCGCCGCAAATGAACCCGAATCGGCGCGAACCCGCGATGGGAAGGGTGCGGACCACGCGCTCCGCGGGCGGGTTGCAGGGCAGGGGGTTGCACCAAGGCGACGAACGGGGCGCTTGTTGCAGCTCACCGCCCAAAGCGCCAGAAGCCGCCTTCGCCAGGTTGCACCAAGGCGACGAACGGGGCGCTTGTTGCAGGGCGCTTTGCGCTGGCCGCCGGGTCCGCCGCGGTGCAACCCTTCGCGTTGCTTTGCCTTCGTGCGCGGCGAGCTTGGTTCGGCCACTGCAACCCCATCCGAGCGCACCCACCCTGGCGTTGGCGCCCACTCGCGAAACTCCGACCGACGGCTAAAGCGCGCGGGTTGGCGAACCCGGCGCGGGCCATCTCCTGCCGCGCGCCCACCCCGCGCACGAGATCCATGGCGACCATCCTCCTCACCGAGAAGACCCCTCTGGGCCTCGCCGCCGGCGCGGTGGACCACCTGCTCCGCGAGGCGTTGCGCCTTCTCGGCGCCGACCATGAGGTGAGCGTCACCGCCGTCGGCGAGGCGGAGATGGCGGAGCTGAACCGGTCCTACCGGGGGCTGGAGGGGGCCACCGACGTCCTCTCCTTCGCCCTCAACGAGGGGGAGGGGGGCGGGGTGGGCGACTACTGGCTCGGCGACATCGTCGTCTGCCCGGCGGTCGCCGCGCGCCACGCGCACGAGGCCAAGCGGCCGGTGGCGGAGGAGGTGCGCTGGGTCCTGATCCACGGCCTCCTTCACCTCCTTGGCTACGACCACGAACGCGACGCCGCGGCGGCGCGCCTCATGCGGGAGAAAGAGCAGTGGCTGCTCCACCAGATCACCACGGCGTGAAGGACGGAGTGCGCGACTCGCCCTACCGGCCGCGCGACTGGCTGGAGTCCGCCAACTTCGCGGTGGAGGGGGTGATCGCCGCCCTGCGCTCGGAGCGCCACCTGCGCTTCCACCTTGGCACGGCGGTGGTGGTGATCCTCGCCAGCCTCTTCCTCCACATCTCGCTGCAAGACTTCCTCATCCTGGCGGTGGCGATGATGCTGGTCTTCTACGCCGAGCTGATGAACACCGCCCTGGAGGTGGTGGTGGACCTGGTCACCGCGGAGCGCCACCCGTTGGCGAAGATGGCCAAGGACATCTCCGCCGGCGCCGTTCTCGTCACCGCGATCCTGGCGACCATCATGGGCTACATCACCTTCGCGCCGTACTTGCGGCGCTCCTTCGAGCTCGGCGTTGGGCAGATCCGCGCGGGCGATGAGCACCTCACCATCGCCGCGCTGTTGCTGGCCATGGCGGCGGTCCTCTACCTGAAGGTGCGCACCGGCCGCGGCCGCCCCCTGCGCGGCGGCCTGCCGTCGGGCCACGCGGCGGTGGCCGCCTCCGTGTGGGCGGCGGTCACCGTGATGAGTGGCTCGCCGCTCCTCTCGGGGCTGGTCGCGATCCTCGGTGTGCTGGTGGCGATCAGCCGCGTTACCCTGCGCATCCACACCCGCGTCGAGGTCCTCCTTGGGGCCCTCCTCGGCGCGCTCATCACCCTTCTTCTCTTTCAGCTCCTCCGCTAGCCATGGCCCTCTTCTGGCGCAAGCGCAAACCGGACGAGGCGGCCACCGAGGCCGCGGCCTTGCCCGCCCGCGAACCGGAAGGCGAGGCGACTCCCGCGGGGGTGGGTGCGGGAGCCGGCGCGCCGGCGGCGGAGGGGGTGGCCACCGAGCCCGCCCCGCTGGCCACCGAGGACGCGGTGGCGCCGGTGGCCAAGGCGGAGGGTCACGGCCTCTTTGCCCGCCTGCGGCGCGTCCTCGGCCGTGGCCTCGGCGGCCGCCTGGCCGCGCTCCTCGGCCGGCGGCGGATCGACGAGGCCCTGTTGGAGGAGCTGGAGACCCTCCTGATCTCGTCGGATCTGGGCGTCGACACCTCCCTCGAGATCCTCGAGGCAGTACGCGAGCGTGCCTCCCGCGACGAGCTGAAGGAGGCCACCGCCATCCGCGAGCTGATCCGCGACCACCTCACCGCGACCCTGGAGGCGGTGGCCGCACCCTTGGTGGTAGTGGCAGAGCCGGGGCCGGCGGTCGTCATCGTCATCGGGGTGAACGGCTCGGGAAAGACCACCACCATCGGCAAGCTCGCCTTCCGCTTGGTACGGGAGGGCAAGGGGGTGGTGATCGCCGCCGCCGACACCTATCGCGCCGCGGCGGCGGAGCAGCTCGCCATCTGGGGCGAGCGCGCCGGTTGTGCGGTGGTGCGCAAAGAGGCGGGGGCCGATCCGGCGGCGGTGGTCTACGACGCCCTCGCCCGGGCCAAGCAGGACAAGGCCGAGGTGGTGATCGTCGATACCGCCGGCCGGCTGCACACGGAGACCAACCTGATGGAGGAGCTGGCGAAGATCGCCCGGGTTGCCTCCCGCCAGGTCCCCGATGCCCCCCACGAGGTTCTGTTGGTGCTTGACGCCACCACGGGCCAGAACGCGGTGCAGCAGGCGGAGCTCTTTCACCGCTACACCGGCCTCACCGGCCTGGTCCTGACCAAGCTCGACGGCACCGCCAAGGGTGGCATCGTCGTCGGGATCACCCACCGCCTCGGGGTGCCGGTGAAGCTGATTGGCATCGGTGAGGGGGTGGAGGACCTGCGCGACTTTGATCCGGCGGCCTTTGTCGATGCCCTGCTTGCGGGCTAGGCTCCGGGCGCACATCTCGGGATCCCCTGCACCCTTGCAAGCTGGCGTTGCGGAGGCCGCGGTGGCGCAGTTCCCGGGCTCTGGGGTGTGGAGGGGGGCGCGGCGCGCGTGGCGACCGGGGTGCGGGCCGAGAGGGCGCGGCGCGCGCGGCGGCGCAGGGACACGGCGGGGGGGCGACGCGGGGAGGGCGCCACCGCCGGCTGCGCCACGGTCGCTCGACCCAGGTGGGCGCCCTCAGGATGGACCCCAGCGGCTGCTTTGCGTCGTCGCCCTCGGCCGGGGAGACTTGCCCTCTCCACTCCCCACCCGGAGCCACGATGACCCTCCATGCCTACGCCGCCGTTTCGGCGGGCGCGCCCCTCGTCCCCTTCGACTACGAACCGGAGCCCCTGGCCGCCCATGAGGTGGAGATCGCCATCAGCCACTGCGGGATCTGCCACTCGGACCTCCACCTCCTCGACAACGACTGGCACAACACGGTTTATCCGCTGGTGCCCGGCCACGAGATCGTCGGCGAGATCAGCGCCGCGGGCAGTGCGGTGAGCGACGCGCGCATCGGCAGCCGGGTGGGGGTGGGGTGGCAGCGCGGGAGCTGCGGCCACTGCGACGACTGCATCGCGGGCGAGGAGCCGTTCTGCCCGGAGAACGAGGCGACCTGCCTCGGCCATTACGGCGGCTTCGCCGACCGGATCCGCGTCTCGTCGCGCTTTTGCTTTGCCCTCCCTACGGCGCTGCCGTCGGCCCCGGCGGCGCCCCTGTTGTGTGGCGGCGCCACGGTCTACACGCCGCTCGTGGCCTACGGGGTGCGGGCCGACCACCGGGTCGGGATCGTGGGGGTGGGGGGGCTCGGCCACCTGGCGCTGCAGTTCGCCCGCGCCTGGGGGTGTGAGGTGACCGCCTTCTCGCACACCGCGGACAAGCGCGACGAGGCGCTCGCGCTTGGCGCCCACCGCTTCGTCGCCACCGGCGAGGCGGGCGCGTTGGCGGCGGCCGCGTCCTCGCTCGACTTCCTCCTCTCCACCGCCTGCGCCGACCTCGACTGGCCCAGCTACCTCAACCTCCTGCGGCCGCGCGGCGTGCTGTGCATCGTCGGGGTGCCGCCCTCACCCCTGTCGATTCCCGCCTTGCCCCTGATCGTCGGCCGCCGCGCGGTGGGCGGGTCGGTGATCGCCGGCCGGCGGCGGATGCGCGACATGCTTCGCTTCGCCGCCCGTCACCACATCGGCGCGCGGGTCGAGGAGTGCGGCCTGGCGGCGGTGAACGGGGCGCTGGCGCGGGTGCGCGGGGGTGGTGTCCGCTACCGGGTCGTCCTCACCCCATGACCGCCTCGGCGTCCGGCTACCGCGCCCGCCTCATCCACGGCGGGGTGGGCGCGAACCTGGTGGCTCTGGCGATCCCGATGGTGGTGGGGCTGTTCGCGGTCATCGCCTTCAATCTGGCGGACGTGCTGTTCGTGGCCCGCCTTGGCACGGCGCCGCTGGCGGCGGTGGGCTTCACCTTCCCGGTCGCCCTGCTGGTGGGGAGCATCGGGATTGGCCTCGGGACCGGCACCGCCTCGGCCTTGGCGCGCGCCATCGGTGAGGGCAACGGCCAGCGCGTCCAGCGGCTTGCGACCGACGCCATCACCCTCGCCCTGCTGGTCGCCCTCCTCCTCTGCATCGTGGGGATCGCGACCATCGACCCGCTCTTCCGCCTCCTCGGCGCCCCTGACGCGCTGTTGCCGCGGATCCACGAGTACATGGAGATCTGGTACCTCGGCGCCCCGTTCATCGTCGTGCCGATGGTGGGCAACAACGCGATCCGCGCCACCGGCGACGCGCGCAGCCCGTCGGCGATCATGCTCTTCGGGGCGATGGTCAACTGCCTCCTCGATCCCCTCTTGATCTTCGGCCTCGCGGGGTTGCCGCGCCTGGAGCTCAAGGGGGCGGCGATCGCCACGGTGATCGCCCGCGCCTGCACCCTGCTCCTGGCCCTCGCCGACCTCGGCCTGCGCGAGCACCTCCTCATCCGCCCGGCGTGGAGCCCGGCCTTGCCCTCTTGGCGGCGGATCCTCCACGTCGGCCTGCCGGCGTCGGCCACCAACCTCCTCGCCCCCCTGTCGATGGCGGTGATCATCGCCATCGCCGCCCGCTTCGGCCCGGAGGTGGTCGCCGGCGTCGGCGCGGCGACCCGGGTGGAGGCGCTCGCGCTGCTCGCGATCATGGCGGTGGGGGCGTCGCTGGTCCCCTTCGTCGGGCAGAACTGGGGCGCCGGCGAGCAGGGCCGCATCCGCCTCGCCGTGCGCCACAGCTACCGCTTCTCCCTCGCCTGGGGCAGCGCCGTCTGGCTGCTCCTGCTTGGGGGCGCGCCATGGGTGGCGAGCCTGTTCAGCCACGACCCGAAGGTGGCGGCGACCCTCACCCACTACCTCCGCCTGGTCCCCCTCGGCTACGGCATGCAGGGGGTGGCGCTGCTCGCGTCGTCCCTGTTCAACGCCCTCGCCCGGCCGCTGATCTCCACCGCCTTGCAGGCAGGAAGGATGATCGGCCTCTACCTCCCCCTCGCCTTCGTGGGGGCGCGTATCGCCGGTCCCGACGGCCTCTTCGCCGGGATCACCATCGCCAACCTCGCTGCCGGTGCGATCGCCTGGCGCGCCGCCCGCGCCATCTGCGACCGCGACGCCCCGCCGCCCCTGCCCGAGCAGGTGGGGCCCGAGGGGGCGCCGCCCGTGGGACCGGTGATCGGTGGCTGACCGGTGCGCGCCAGGCTGGGCGCGGGGAGGCTGAGCGCACGGCTCGTCCGGACCCCTGGGGTCAGGTCTTTACTTTATACTCCGCGCTGGCCACGGAGGAGGTCCCGCGACTTCAGCGCCCGCCGGCGCGGCCCACCTTGGAGGCGATTCTTGCCCTCGCGCGGTGTCCACGGCGGTTGGCCCGGCGCCCGCCGCGGCTCTGGACCGATGCCACCCGCCTCCCCTCGGAGCCGCGGTGGATCTCCTCCGGGGCGTCTGCAATCTGTGGCTGAGGGAGGGGGCGGCCATGGGGGCGTCTCTGCCCCGCGCTCTTGCAGAACCCACTCCAGATGGAGCGCAAGAGAGCGACCCTCCCTGGGGCTCTCCCGGGTGCAGTATGAAGTAAAGACATGACCCCGCGTTAGCGCAGGAGGCTCTCGGCGTGGCGGAGGGCGGCGGCGTCGGCCGCGTCGCCGGCGAGCATGCGGGCGAGCTCGGCGACCCTGGCCTCGCCCACCAGGGGGGCGATGGTGGCGAGGGCGGTATCGCCGTCGATCCCCTTTTCCACCCGCAGGTGGTGGTCGGCGAGCGAGGCGACCTGGGGGAGGTGGGTGATGCACAGGACCTGGCGGTGGCGGGCGAGCTCGGCAAGCAACACGCCGATGCGCTCGGCGGCATGGCCGCCGACGCCCGCATCCACCTCGTCAAAGAGCAGGGTCGGTGGCGCGCCGTCCGCCTGGATGCGGCGCAGGGCGAGGCCGACGCGGGAGAGCTCGCCGCCCGAGGCGACGCGCGCCAGGGGTCGCGGCGCCTGGCCCGGGTTGGCGGCGAGCAGGAAGGTGACCTCCTCGTTGCCATGGGCGGTGGGCGCGTCGCGCTGGCTAAGCTCCACCGCGAAGCGGGCGCCCGCCATCTCCAGCTCCGCCAAGAGCGGGGTGACGGCCTCTTCCAGTTGCCGGGCGCCTGCCTGCCGCGCCGCGCTTAGGGCGGTGGCCGCCGCCGTGAGCTCGGCCTCGGCCGCCGCGAGGCGGGGGGCGAGGTCGCCCTCCTCGCTGGCGTGGGCGGTGAGCGCACGGATCTCCGCCACCACCGCCTGGTGGTGGGCGAGGACCGCCGCCTGGCTGCCACCGTACTTGCGCTGCAATCCGCGCAGGGCGGCGAGCCGCTCCTCCACCCGGGCGAGCTCCGCCGGGTCATCGCGCACCGCGCGGCCGAGGCGATCGAGCGACCGGGCGAGCTCGTCGAGGTTGATACGAGCCTCTGCGGCGAGGGCGGCGAGCGCCTCGGCCTCGGGTAGGGGGTGGGCGAGGGCGGCGAGCGCCCCCTCCACCTCCGCGACGCCGCCGGCCAGCGACGGCTCGTCGTCGCGCAGGCGGGCGAGGAGGGTGGCGAGGGTGGCGCGCACCTCGGTGGCGTGGGCGAGGAGGTGGTGGCGCTCGTCGAGCCCCTCGTCCTCCCCGGGTTGCGGGTTGACCGTCTCGATCTCGTCCCGCTGAAAGGCGAGAAAGCTGAGCCTGCCGGCGCGCTCCTGGGCCTCCGCTTGGAGGAAGCAGAGGCGGCGGCGCAGATCGCCGGCACGGGCGTGGGCCGCGGCGCAGGCGCGCGCGAGCTCGGTGGCGGCGGCAGCGCGATCGAGGAGGTCGCGCTGCGCCGCCGGGATCAGGAGGTCTTGGTGCTCAAACTGGCCATGCGCCTGAAACAGTAGCCCGCCGAGGCGGCCAAGTTGCTCCACCGTGAGGCGCACGCCGTTGGCAAAGATGCGGTTGCGGCCGTCGCGGTCCAGCGCCCGGCGGAGGACCCACTCCTCCTCCTGCGCCGGCACGCCGAGCTCCGCAAGGAGGGGAACGGCGGCCGGTTCAGGGGCGAAGGTCGCCTCCACTACCACCTTGTCGGCGCCGTCGCGGATCCACTCGCCGCGGCCGCGGGCGCCGAGGCAGAGGGCGAGGGCGCGGCCGATCAGGCTCTTGCCCGCGCCGGTCTCGCCGGTGATCGCGGTGAGGCCCGTGTCGAAGTCGATCGCGGCGCGGCGGATCACCGCCAGGTCGTGGATGGTGAGGGTGCGGAGCATTGGTCAATCCGGGGTGGGGGATTATCTTAATCGGCAGATCCGCGGGGGGTCGTGGGCCGCGCGGTTCGGGTGACGGCGGGGAAGGGCCAGCGGTGCTTTCGCGTGCCTCTTTGGGAGGACCCGATGCGCAATCTTCAGCTCCTCTTGGTGGACCCGGATGCGGATTTCCAAAGCCGCTTCAAGCGCGAGGTGGAGAGCGGTGGCGGGGTGGAGGTGGCGACCTGCTCCCTCGGCCGCAAGGCGGCGGTCCTCGCCGGCTTTATCCACTTTGATGCGGTCTTCGCCAACGCCACCGCCGAGATTCCGTACGCCGACGTGCGCGCCAAGATCCAGCGCAACATCGTCGACGCGCTCTTCTTTGTCTACGGCGGCCACGGCGTCACCACCCCCGGCTTCGAGCCGGTGGCGCCCGAGAAGACGGTGGAGCGCGCCAAGGCCCTGGTGCAGGGCTTTCGGTAGCGCCAGGCCGGCGTGCGGGCCCGCGCCGCGCCCCCTCACGCTGGCCCGAGGATTTGGTAGCGCTGGTCGCGCAGGGCGGCGGTGAAGCCGGCGGCCGCAATGAGGTGGGCCAGCTCCGGCCGGCCGAGGCGGAAGGTGCAGCCGGCGGCGGAGACCACGTTCTCCTCCAGCATGGTGGAGCCCATGTCGTCGGCGCCAAAAAACAGCGCGAGCTGGCCGATCTTCTCCCCCTGGGTGACCCAGGAGGCCTGGAGGTGGTCGAAGTTGTCGAGGTAGATGCGGCTTGTTGCGAGGATGCGCAGGTACTCCACCGCGCCGCGCCGGGTGGCGGTGGCGAGCTCGGTGGACGCGGGCTGAAAGGCCCACGGGATGAAGGCGACGAAGCCGCCGGTCTCGTCTTGGAGATCACGCAGGCGGTGGAGGTGGGCGACGATCTCCGCGTCCGTCTCTACCGTGCCGTACATCATCGTCGCCGAGGTGCGGATCCCCTGGTGGTGTGCCTCGCGCATCACCGCCAGCCAGCTCGCGGTCGACTCTTTGTACGGGGCGATGACGCCGCGCACCCGGTCGTCGAGGATCTCGGCGCCGGCGCCGGGGATCGAATCCAGCCCGGCGACCCGCAGGCGGCGGATCGTCTCGGCGAGCGAGAGCTTCGAACGGCGGGCGAGATGGGCGATCTCCGAGCAGGAGAGGGCGTGGAGGTGGAGGTCGGGGTAGCGTGCCTTGATTGCGGTGAAGAGGGCCTCGAACCAGTCGATCTTCAGCTCCGGATGGTGGCCGCCTTGGAGGAGGAGCTGGTGGCCGCCCTGGGCTCGGAGCTCGTCGATCTTGGCGAAGATCTCGGCGTGGCTGAGGACGTACCCCGCGGGGTCGCCGGGCAGCCGGTAGAAGGCGCAGAACTTACAGCGGGTGATGCAGACGTTGGTGTAGTTGATGTTGCGATCGACGATGAAGGTGACCCGCCGCTCGGGGACCCGTTGAAAGCGGCATTGCTCCGCCAGTCGGCCGAGGAGGGTGAGGTCGGTGCAGGCGAGGAGCGCCAGGGCGTCCGCGTCGCTGATCCGCCCGCCGGCGGCGACGGTCTCGGCGATCGCGGCGAGCCGCGGGCCGGCGGTGGCGATCGTGGGGGTGGGCATGATCTTTTTGGTGTCGCCGCGGCTGGACGCGAATGGTTGGGGGAAGGCTCGCGGTTCCCCTCAATACCGCGCCAGCTCCTCGTACACGGTGGAGCGCTGCACCGGCTCGAAGCCGGCGGCGCGGATCAGGTCGATCAGCTCCTGCTTCGACTCGTGGCCGGCGGTGCGGCCGCCGGCGGCGGCGGTGACCCGCTCCTCGGTGACCGTGCCGTCGAGGTCATCGACGCCGTAGTGGAGCGCCACCTGCGCGAGCTGTGGCGTGTGCATCACCCAGAACGACTTGAGGTGGTCGAAGTTGTCGAGGAAGAGGCGGGCGATCGCCAGGGTCTTGAGGTCGTCGAAGGCGGTGGTCATCTCGCCGGCGAGGGGGTTGTTCTCGTTGTGGTAGGCGAGGGGGATGAAGACCTGGAAGCCGCCGGTCTCGTCTTGCAGGGCCCTGAGCCTCGCCATGTGGTTGACCCGTTCCGCGGGCGTCTCGATGTGGCCGTAGAGCATGGTGGCGTTGGTCCTTAGCCCGAGGGCGTGGGCAACACGGTGGATGGCAAGCCACTCGTCCGCCCCCGCTTTTTCCTTGCACACGCTCGCCCGCACCCGCTCGGCGAAGATCTCCGCCCCGCCGCCCGGCATCGATCCCAGCCCCGCGGCGATCAGCCGTTCGAGGCACGCCCGGTGGGTGAGGTGGTGGCGGCGGCAGAAGAAGGCGATCTCCACCGCGGTGAACGCCTTCAGGTGCAAGCTCGGGTGGGCCGCATGTAGGGCGCGCAGGAGCGGCTCGTAGTAGTCGAGGTCCGCCTCCGGGGTGATCCCGCCGACGATGTGCAGCTCGGTGATCCCCAGCTCCTCCGCCCCGGCCACCGCGGCGAGGCAGTCGTCGATGGACATGCGATACGCCCCGGTTGCGCCGGGGTCGCGGCGGAAGCCGCAGAAGCGGCAGCGGTAGACGCAGACGTTCGTCGGGTTGAGGTGGCGGTTGACGTTGAAGTAGCAGGCGCGGCCGTGGCGGGCGAGGCGCACCCGGTTGGCGAGGGCGCCGAGGGTGTTCAGGTCCGGCGAGCTAAAGAGGGTGATCCCGTCTGCCTCCGACAGCCGCTCCCCCGCTTCGACCTTGGCGGTGATCTCTCGCAGCCGTGGATCCGCCGTCTCCATGGCCGGCGACCGTAGCAGCGCCACCCGCTGTCCTCAACAATCGCCCCGTCCGCGGCGCGCCGAACTGCCGGGTTCAGGCGCGGGCGAGCTGGCGCAGGCGGAGGGGTTGAGATCTCGGTGGAGGGCGCGGGTGAGGCGTGCGGTTCGGTAGTGGGCAAGCACACGCCGGTGGACGCCACCCGGCGCCTCCGGGATGCGCCCGCCGCGCAGCGGTTCGCGGCGCCGGTAATCGCCGGTGGCCGGCGGCAGGGGGGGGTCCGCCGGAGCTGCCAGAGATGGGCGTCGCCTGGATCGGGACCGGGGTCACCGGTCGTGCGCGCCTTCCGGGGGGGTGGTCTCTCCCGCTCTGGGTGGATCCGCCACGCGCAGGCTCTTGTCCCACTGGAGCTCCAACTCGGCGGTCGCCTCGGCGATCGCCTCCTCCTCGGCCATCGCTCGGATCCGGCGTTGGCCGATGCGCCACTTGCGCACCAGCCCGAGTCCCACCACCGGCGAGGCGAGGAACCAGACCAGCGAGCCGGAGAGGATGAGCGGCAGCCAGGTGTAACGGAGACGCACCGCCGACTGCCAGCCGTCGACCAGGGCGTGCCAGCCGTCGCCGTAGACTGTGGCCGCCGCGCTGGCGAGGCCGTCGCCCGCGGCGAGGCGGTCGAGGAGTCGCGCCAACCCCTCCCAGCCGCCCTTCTGTTGGAGGTGGTGGACCATGGAGAGGGCCTGGGCGTAGGCGGCGCGCGGCGCGTGCGTACCGGCAAAGCTTGGGCGGTCGCCGGTGAAGTCGGTCAGCGACCGGGTGGCGGCGAGGCTGGCGAGGAGGGGGATGTCGCCCGGCCTGAGCTCGTGCGCGACGAGCATGGCGAGCCCCTCGTCGAGCCAGCGCGGCAGGCCGCGCGGGACGCGGCGGTGCAGCGCCAGGTGGGTGAGCTCGTGGGCGAAGACCGTCTCCAGCTCCAAGGGGGTGTGCGAGACGCGCGGCGAGCGCAGCAAGACGGTGTTGCGGTCGGCGATCGCCAGCCCCTCGATCCAGCCGGCCAGCTCGACCCCGCCGGGGAGGGTGAGCCGCTCCTGAATGTGGACGCGCACCGGCGGCGGTAGATGGATCAGGAGCTCGTCCTCGATCTTCGCCAGCACCTCCGGCCCGACCGCCGCCAGGTGAGCGGCGACGGGGCGATCCGGTTCCGCGAAGAGAAAGAGGAAGCGGTCCGTGGCCACACTGTGGATGGCCGCTGCCGCCCGGGCCACGGACGGGGTGGCAACGAGGCAGAGGCAGAAAAGGAGGCTGGCGGTGCGCACGGGGGGAGCTTCCCACGAAATCGGGGTGCGCACGGATCGCGCCGCCGGTGGGCGGCCGCGCCGGGCCGGTGGTGAAGATACGGGTGGCTCTACCGGTACCGCCCCACCGCCGGGTCCACCTGAGTGGACCAGGCGTCGATCCCGCCGGCCAGGGAGTAGACCTCCTGGAACCCCTGCTGCTGGAGGAAGGCGGCGGCGTAGACGCTGCGTATGCCCGTGTGGCAGTAGACCACCGTGGGGCGCGCGGGATCGAGATGGGGGAGGTGGTCAAGAAAGCGGCTTAGAGGGGCGGGGGCGGCGCCCGCGATGTGGCAGAGCTCCCACTCGTGGGGCTCGCGCACGTCGAGGAGGAGGAGCTCGCCCCCCGCCTGGCGGCTGGCCGCCTCGGCCGGGGAGAGCTCCTGCACGCCGTGGCTCTGGGCGAGGCTGGAAGGGGTACGTGGTGGGTGGGTCATGTGCTACCTCTCAGGGCCACGGGGTGGGGGCGACGGGGGTGGCGCCGTGGCCGCGGGTCACTCGCTCCGGGGTGGGCCAGGCCGCCGTGTGGGGCGCGGCGCCCGTCGAACACCGCGCCTTTGGGGTACCGCCGGGGGTAGAGGATTAGACCGAGGTGGGCGTGGCCGGCGGCCAGGGCGAGTTCGCTGGGGTGGGTCGGAGTGGGTCGATCGACCGCGACGCCCCGCCGCTCGGCCCGGGGCCTCTTTCGTGCTTCGTTCGCGGGGCCCCGTGGGCTCCGCGAAGGGGTCCCCATCTGGAATCGAGGGCGCGTCTTCGGGTCACGTTCGACCCGCTCCACTCGACGCCTCGCTGGCCTCACGCCCCGCTCTCCTCCCCCTTGGGCCACGCCTTGTCGCCGGCGAGGTAGGCCCCCCAATCCGCCGGCGCCGGGGGGATCGCGCGCAGGGAGTCGTAGCCGTAATAGCCGGTGTCGTGGCCGTCGGACCACACGATCTGCACCGCGTAGTTGCCCACCGGCGTCGCCTTCTTCGGGCGGATGTCCGCCGGGATGGTGTGCGGGTCGACCAGGCGGTTGCCCGCCCACTCGTCCACGCAGTGGGCACAGGCGCAGTGGAAGCGGACCCAGCTCGCCGGATAGGTGAAGGTGGCGTTGTCGGCCCACTCGATGCGGATCTGGCCATCCTCCTGCACGGTGAAGGCGGTGAGGGTGGTGGCTTCGGATGAGGTGCTCATGGACCACTCCTTCGGGGGCGTGGGGAGCGGCCATTGTGGCGGCGCCCCGGAGACAGAGAAAGGGCGGCCCGATTCCGCTACTCTCCCCTCCATGTTCAAACGGCGGCGCCAGAAGGGGTGGGAGGTGTTTGTGGCCGAGCCTGCCTTTGTGACCGGCAAGGGGGAGGGGGCGCCGCCGCGCCTGCCGGTTCCCCGTCGCGGCCCCGGTTGGTTCTATCCGTTGATGGCGGTGGTCCTCTGCCTCCTCATCTACCTCTGGGTGCGGCCGGTGGCGGGGCCCGAGTCGCGCGGCGCCACCGCCGTCTCACCCGAGTCTCTCCAGCTCCTCGAGATCGCCCGCCGCCAGCACGCCGACGGCCGTCTTACCGCCCCCCCGGGCGACAACGCGGAGGAGACCCTGCACGAGCTGCTGCGCCGCGACCCGCAGAACCCCGATGCGCAGGCGGAGCTGCGGGCGATCGCGGAGACCTACGGCCAGTGGGCGAAGATCGCCGCCGCCAAGGGGGCGCGCGACCGCGCCCGCCGTTACCTCGAACGGGGGCTCAAGGTCGACCCCACCGACGAGGTCCTCCACGCCCAACTTCGCGAGCTCGGCGGGGAGTGACCCCTGCCGCGGCCGGAGGATTAGGCGGCGGTCACCCCCGGGGTTAGGCGGGGCGCGGGTTTGTGGCCCTGGGGTGGGGCGCAGGTTGGGGCGGCGCGCGCCGCGGGCGGGTGCGGCGGTCGCCGGTGCGCGGGGCCGATCCACGCGGGCGGCGGGCGGCGCCGGTGCGCTACCTCCGGGCCGGTCTGGTAGTCCCAAGGGGAATTGAACCCCTGCTTCCGCCGTGAGAGGGCGGCGTCCTAACCGCTAGACGATGGGACCAGAGCCCGGCCTGGGGGGCCGGCTGCTGGGGTCAACAGGCAACACGGCGATCCAGGGGGTGACGAGATGCTGGTTCGGGGGCAGGGATTCGAACCCCAATAGGCAGATTCAGAGTCTGCAGTCCTGCCGTTGGACGACCCCCGAACGGTGCGGCGGTTTATAGCGATGGCCCCTGGTGAGGTCAAGCGCGGAGCCGCCTGCGACGCCCCTCCGGCGGCCTGGGGCGAGGGCGCCGGAGGGCGCGTTGGGCGGCCTACATGCCGACGATGTGGTAGCCGCAGTCGACGTGGACGATCTCGCCGGTGACCGCGCTGGAGAGGTCGGAGAGGAGGTAGAGGGCGGTCTTGGCGACGTCGTCTTGGGTGATCAGGCGGCGCATGGGGGCGCGGTCGCGGGCGGTCTTGCCGATGTTGTAGAAGTCGGAGATTCCTACCGAGGCGAGGGTCTTGATCGGGCCGGCGGAGATCGCGTTGATCCGCATCCCGTCGGCGGCGAGGTCGGCGGCGAGGTAGCGCACATTCGCCTCCAGTGCCGCCTTGGCCGCCCCCATGACGTGGTAGTTGGGGATGACCTTTTCCGAGCCGTAGTAGGTGAGGGTGATGACCCGGCCGTTGCGTCCCTCCATGAGGGGCCGGGCGAGGCGGCAGAAGTGGATGAGGGTGTAGGCGGAGACGTCGAGGGCGTAGGCGAAGCCGTCCCGGCTGGTGTTGGAGAAGCGTCCCTTGAGGTCGTCGCGGTGGGCGTGGGCGATGCCATGGACCATCGCGTCGAGGTGGCCGAAGTGGTCGCCCACCTGCTGGAAGACCGCCTCGACTTGGGCGTTGTCCACCGCGTCGCAGTCGAGGCAAATCTCGGCGTGGAGCTGCTCGGCCAGGGGCCGGACCCGCTTCTCCAGCGCCGGCCCCTGGTAGGTCACCGCCAGGCGGGCGCCTGCCGCGGCGAGGGCCTGGGCGATTCCCCAACAGATGCTGCGCTCATTGGCGATGCCGAAGATGAGGGCGACCTGGCCGTCGAGCAAACCCATTGTCGATCCTTTCCGCGAGGGGGTGCGCCGAATGGCGGGGCGGAAGGTTACCATACGCAACCATGGCCACTGGAAGGGGACGAGGGTGGGGGCGGGTGGGGCGAGGGGTGGTCGATCTCCTCTTTCCGTTGACCTGTGAACGGTGCGGCGAGAGGGTCGCCGGCGGGGTGCTCTGTCCGGCCTGCGGCCGCGATCGGTGGGTGATCGACGTGGCTTGCGCGCGGTGCACCGTGTGCGGTCGCCCCTGGGAGGGGGAGGCGGTCGCGGGCCGCGCGGGCCTCGGTGCATCCCTCGTGTGCGGCCGCTGTCGCGGGGAGCCACCGCCGTTTTGCTCCCACCGGTCGGGCCTCATTCACGGCGGGCCGGTGCGCGAGCTGATCGCCGCCTTGAAGTACCGGCGGAGGCGGGAGCTGGCGCCCCACCTCGCCGCTTGGGCGTGGGACGGGTGGGCGGGGGTCGACGGGGAGTTACTGGTGCCGGTGCCCCTGGCGCCGTCGCGCCTGCGCCAGCGTGGTTTCAACCAGGCGCTGCTGTTGGCGCGCTGGGCGGGGCGGCGGTGGGGGGTGGCGGTGGAGGCGCGCGGGATTGCGCGCCTGGAGGGTCCGCCGCAGGTGGGGCTCACCCGCGCCCAGCGCCGGGTCAACGCCCGCGGCCGTTTTCACATTGAGGAGGAGGCACGGTTTCAGGGGTGCCGGCTGGTGGTGGTGGACGACGTCTTTACCACCGGCGCGACCGTGGCCGCCCTCGCCCGCGCCCTGTTGGGTGGTGGGGCGGTGGCGGTGTCGGTGATTACCCTGGCGTATCGAGAGTAGGCGCGGCGCGGCGGGCGCCGTGCGGGGATTAGGGGATCGGGGGTGGTGTGGGCCTTTTGGCCGGCATTGATTTTTTGTGGGTGGTTTCGCGTGGCGGCGCATCGGCCCCGCCGGGGCCGCCTCGCCCCTAACCGTTATCCCCCATCCTGGGTGCGCGCGGCTGCGCGCAAAAAGGCCCCGGGCGTTGTCGCCCGAGGCCTTGGGTGGCGCGCTGGGGGTGGGGTTAGGCGGAGAACGAGGAGCCGCAACCGCAGGTGGTCTTGGCGTTCGGGTTGTGGATGGAGAAGCCGGCGCCGGCGAGCCCCTCGGTGTAGTCGATGACCGCACCCTTCAGGAGGGGGGCGCTCATCGGGTCGATGCGAACGATGAAGCCGTCGGCGGCGATCACGTTGTCGCCCTCGCGCTCGTTCTCGTCGAGTCCCATGCCGTACTGGTAGCCCGAGCAGCCGCCGCCCTCGACGTAGAGGCGGAATGCGGCGTTGGGCTTCTCCTCGGTCTTGAGATAATCGCGAATCTTGGTGGCTGCGGCCTCGGTGATGGTGACCATGGGTGGTTCTCCTTGGGCTCCCTGGGGGTCGATGTTTCGCCCCGGCCGGGGCGTTGTTCTGCATCCCACATGCAGATCAGTAGAACGTAAGGAGGGTGGTGGTTCTAGTCAAACGCGTGGTCGTGGCGCCAGCGGTGGCGGGCGGGTGGCTGGCCAGGGCGGCCGCCGCGTCCCGCGTGGTGGCCTCGTCCCGCGGGGCGCGGGGCGGAGAAACGGTGCGGGGCGGTGGGTCGCCGGAGGGGGAATGGTCTCCAGCAAGCGGCTGCGAACCCTCTCCCGGCGGCCGGTTGAGGGAAGCCCCCTGGCACCTTCTGTTTCAGCCCCGCCTCCAGGTACAATATGAACCATGGCCAAGATGGAGATCGAGAAGCGGTTCCAGATTGAGGCCGCGCACCGCCTGCCGCTTCTGCCCGCGGACCACAAGTGCTCGCGCCTCCATGGCCATAGCTTCCGGGTGACCGTGCGGGTGGTGGGTGAGGTGGAGCCGGCGTTCGGGTGGGTGGTGGACTACGCGGCGATCAAGCAGGCCTTCGCCCCCCTCTTCGACGCCCTCGACCACCGCTATCTCAACGAGGTCCCCGGCCTGGAGAATCCCACCTCGGAGCTCTTGGCCCTGTGGATCTGGGAGCGCCTCGCGCCGCGCCTGCCGGGGCTGGCGGCGGTGGAGATCGCCGAGACCTGCACCACCCGCTGCGTCTATCGGGGAGGGCCGGGTTGAGCGCCGTTTTGGTGGTCGACGATGACGAGCTCAACCGCGAGATCTATCGCCGCAACCTCGAGTCTGCCGGCCACCGGGTGACGGTGGCCCCGTCGGGGGAGGCGGCGTTGCAGCGCCTGGCGGAGGCGATCCCCGATCTGATCATCCTCGACGTCCACATGCCGGGAATGGATGGCTTTGAGGTGTGTCGGCGCATCCGTAGCCAGCCGCCTTGGGTGGATGTCCCCATCCTCTTTGTCACCGCCAAGTACCACGACGACGTCTCCATGGCCCAAGGGCTCGCCCTCGGGGCGAATGATTACCTGGCGAAGCCGTTCAACGCCGCCGAGTTGGTGGCGCGGGTAGCGTCGGTGGCCGCCCAGGGCTCCGAGCGCACCGCCTTGCGCCAGCGGACCGTTGGCCTGACCGAGGTGGTGGAGGCGAAGGACCACGCCCTGGTGGAGTCCGAGCGCCGTTTTCGCGAGGTGGTGGAGCACGCCGCCGACGCCATCTGCCTGATTGATCGCCGTGGCCGGTTTACCGAGGCGAACCGCCAGACCTGCCGCCTGCTCGGCTGCGACCGGGCGGCGCTGCTCGCCCGGAGGCTCGTCGATTTCCTGCCGCCGGCGGAGTACGTGCGCCTGCGCGGCCACGTGCTCACTGAGCTGCGGCGGCGCGGCACGGTGGAGTTTTGCTGCCAGATCAACGGCAGCGGCGGTGCGCCGATCTCGGTGGAGGTGAGCGCCTCGGTCCTCGGTGGCGAGCTCCTGGTCTTGGCGCGCGACATCCGCGAGCGCCTCGCCCTCGAAGAGGGGCTGCGCCGCGCCGACCGACTGCAGGCGATCGGCGAGCTCGCCGCCGGCCTGGTCCACGAGATTCGCAACCCGCTGACCGGCATCGTCGCCACCCTCAGCCACTGGCAGCACCAGGGCGACTTGTCGCCCGCGTGGCAAGAGGCGGTGGGGCGGATGCTGCACGAGACGACGCGCGTGGAGGTGCTCCTCACCGACCTCCTCAACTACGCCCGGCCGCGGCCGCCGCACCACCAGGAGGTGTTGATTCGCGACCTGTTCGCGCAGGTCGCGTCGCTGCTCGCGGCGCAGGTCGCGGCGGCGGAGGTCAGCCTGTCGATCGAAGTCGAGCCCGAGTGGCTCACCGCGGTGATCGACCCGCACCAGTTCGAGCAGGTCCTCCTCAACCTGTGTCTCAACGCCGTGCAGGCGATGGCGGCGGGCGGGGCGCTGTACCTGGGCGCCGCGCACCGCCCCGATGGGGTGCAGATTGAGGTGCGCGACACGGGCATGGGGATTCCCGAGGCGGACCTGCCGCATCTCTTCCAACCCTTTTTCACCACCAAACACCGTGGCGAGGGCAGCGGGCTCGGCCTCGCCTTGGTGCAGCGGATCGTCCAAGACCACCAGGGCAAGGTGGTGGTGGAGAGTGCGCCAGGTCGCGGTACGACCTTCTCCATCCACCTCCCCAACCCCCCTCTCACTACCTGAGGTGACACCATGAAGTCTGAGGTACTGCTCGTCGACCACCAACCGCTCATCCTCTCCAGCCTCTCCTACCTCCTCGAGGACCTCGGCTTTCGCGTCCGCACCGAAGAGTCGGGCCAGGCGGCCCTCGCCGCGGTGGCGGAATCGCCGCCCGACGTGATCCTCCTCGACTGGCGCATGCCCGGAATGTCTGGGGAGGAGGTCCTCGCGCGACTGCAGAGTGATCACCGGCAGATCCCGGTGATCATCCTCACCGGCGCCGGCGACTCGGCCACCGCGGTGCGAGCGCTGAAGAATGGTGCCTTCGACTACCTCAACAAGCCGGTGGACATCGACAAGGTGCAGGCGGCGCTCCTCACCGCGGTGGAGGCGCACCACCTGCGCCAGCGCATCATGCAGCGCTATCGCGAGGACGTGGCGCGCTACGGCTTCGACTCGCTGGTGGGCGAGGACCGGGTGTTTCGCCAGGTGATCGATGCGGCGCAGCGGTTGGCGGCCGATCCCGCCATGCCGACCTTCATCGAGGGGGAGAGTGGCACCGGCAAGTGCCACCTGGCGCACGCCATCCACCTCGCCACCACCGATGGCGACCTCCCCTTCGTCTCCCTGCGCGTCGCCGCCTACGACCCCGACCGTCTCGTTACCACCCTCTTTGGTGATGGCCACGGCAACGCCGGCATGGTTTCCGACGCCAACGGTGGCACCCTCTTCATCGACGGCATCACCGATCTGCCCCTCGCCCTCCAGGATCGCCTGCTGGCCGCCCTCGGTGAGGTCAACGTGGTCCCCGATGGGGTGCGCGTGATCGCGAGCTCGCGCACCCGCCTGCAGTCTGCGGTGGCCGAGGGCAAGCTCTCCGAGGAGCTTTCCTACCGCCTCGCGGGGGGCCACCTGCTCCTCCCGCCGCTGCGCGATCGGCAGGGCGATATCCCGCTGTTGATCGACGCCTTCCTTGCCGAGTTCAACCGGCGCGACAGCCGCAAGGTCGGGCCGTTCAACAAGCGCGCGATGACGCACATTTTCGAGTACCGCTGGATGGGCAACGTGCGCGAGCTGAAGAACCTGGTGGAGCGTACGGTGATCCTCCACGGCGACGGCGAGGTGGCGCTCCAGGACCTGCCGCCCGAGCTGCACAATCCGCCCGAGAACAACTCCAGCCAGATCCTCACCGTTCACCGCTTCGTCAACATGAAGGAGCTAGACCGCGCTTACGCCCAGGCGGTCATGCGCCACGTGAAGTACAACAAGTCGGCGGCGGCGCGCCTGCTTGACGTCAGCCGCCAACGGCTGCGGCGCAAGCTGGAGGGGTAACCCGAACCGCGGCTAGGAGGGGGGTCCACCGGCGAGGGGGCGGAGCCGGCGCCCCGGGTCGGCGGCCACCCGGGGCGCGGGTAAGACTCGCTTCTCCCGCCGCCTTGGCTGCGGGTTGACGCAGGTCGCGGCACCGAGGTCTCCCCAGGGTCCCCCCCCCGCTCCCGCGCTCCCGGCGCCCCGGGTCGGCGGCCACCCGGGGCGCGGGTCCAGCCCACTCCTCCCGCCGCCGCGGTCCTGGCGTGGCCGAAGGCGGCGTGGTCTCATCGCCGCCCCCGGCCACGACCCGCCGCGCTTTGCCTCCCGCCGATTCCCCCCATGGCCCACCCGTACCACGGCGTCTCCCTGATCGCCGATCCGGTCCACCGCTACATCCAGCTCACCGTGCCCGAGCGGCGCGGCGAGGCGTGCGAGCAGACGGTGCTCGATACGCCGTGGATGCAGCGCCTGCGCTACATCTACCAACTCCAGTCGGCGCGCTGGGTCTTTCCCGGTGCCGAGCACTCGCGCTTCCAGCACTGCCTCGGGACGATGCACCTCGCCGGCCGCCTCGCGGTCCACCTCTACCCCACCCTCGCGCAGCACCAGCAAGACTGTCCCTCGGCCGCCTTGGTGGAGGAGCTATTGCGGGTGGCGGGGATGGTCCACGACATCGGCCACGGCCCCTTCGCCCACTTCTTCGAGGAGAACCACCTTGCCCGCTTCGGCCTCACCCACGAGCAGGTGGGTGGGCTGATCATCACCGGGCCGCTGGCGCCGGTGATCCGCGAGGTGCGGCGCAGCCCGAGCGGCGAGTTCGCCTCCGGCGAGGAGATCGACCCGGCGTGGGTCGCCTTCCTGATTGCCAAGGAGGAGGGCGGCGGCGCGCAGATTCCGCCGTGGGTGGTCGCCCTGAAGCCGCTGCTCGCCGGCGTCTTCACCGCGGACAACATGGACTACGTCTTGCGCGACTCGTACATGTGCGGCGTCGCCATTGGGCCGGTGGACGTGGACCGGCTGATCCACTACCTCTTCTTCTCCGCGCCTGGGCTCACCCTCCACCGGGCTGGGCTGGCGGCGCTGAACATGTTCCTCAACGCCCGCCTCTACCTCTACTCCAACGTCTACTTCCACCGCACCACCCGCGCCATCGACCTCCATCTGCGCGAGATCTTTCCCGCCACCATGGGGGAGATCTGGCTCGAAAGCCCGGCCGATGACCTCGACGGCTACCTGCGGATCACCGAGTGGTCGCTCATCGAGGAGGTGCGGCGGTGGATCCGCGACGGGGTGGGGGTGCGGCGCGACCTCGGCCGCGAGTGGGCGCGGATCCTCGGCCGCGACGTGAAGTGGAAGATGGCGTACGACACCATCGTCGCCAGTCACGACCTTACCCAAGCCGCGCCGCCCCTCGATCCTCTGGAGATGGAGGCGCAGATCCGCGACCTCCTCCCTGCCGCCCTCCACGGCCTGCCGTTCCGGATCGACCTTGCCAGCAAAGACACCCGGCCCCTGAACCCGCTGCAAATGGGCGATCGGCAGATCTACGTCTTCGAACCCACCACCGGCCGCACCTCCACCGCCGCCCTGCGCGACCAGTTCGACTACATCCCGGCGAAGATCCTCCACTGCCGCCTGTTCGCGCTGGATCACGACCACGACATGCTGCTGGGCCAACTCGCCGCGCAGGTGCTGTACGGCGAGCGGTAACCGCCGCCGTCTGGCGAATCGCTAATGGCCCGCCGTCCTCCCCTGCGCCTGTCGCCGCGCCTCGCCCTCGCGCTGCTCGTCCTCATCGCGGGGCTGGCGGTGGTGGTGGCCCTGCTATGGCCGCCCTCCACCCCACCGAGGCGGAGCCCCCGCCCCGCTCGGGTCGCCCATGGCCCCCGGCTTCCTTTGCCCGTGGGTCGACCGCCGGTGGCCGCGGGCGAGTCCCCGATGGCGGCGGGCGAGGGGGAGGGCGAGGGGCCAGGGGGGGCGCTGGGGGGTGAGGGGGAGGAGCAGGGTGTTGAGGCGGCGGTGCGGGTCGCGATCGTCATCGACGACCTTGGTCGCGATCTCGCCGCCGCCGACCGTCTGTTGGCCACCGGCGAGGCGATCACCTTCTCCGTCATCCCCTTCCTCGCCCACTCCACCGAGACCGCGGAGCGGGTCCACGCGGCGGGCGAGGTGGTCCTGCTCCATCTCCCCATGGAGCCGCAGGCGTATCCGCGCATCCAGCCGGGCAAGGGTGGGTTGCTCGTGGCCATGGACGAGGCGACCCTCTGCCGCCAACTCGACGATGACCTCGCCGCGGTTCCCTTTGCCGAGGGGGTGAACAACCATATGGGGTCGCGCCTCACCGAGGAGGCGGCACCGATGGCGGTGGTGATGGCGGAGCTGGCGGCGCGGGGCCTTTTTTTTCTCGATAGCCGCACCACCCCCCACTCGGTGGCGCCCGTGGCCGCGGCGCGGGCCGGGGTCCCGTGGCTCGCCCGCGACATCTTCCTCGACAACGACCAGACCCCCGAGGCGATCGCTACCCAGTTCGATCGCCTCATCGACCTTGCCTTGCAACACGGCCACGCGATCGCCATTGGCCACCCCCACCCGGCTACCCTGGAGGCCCTCGAGGCCGCTCTGCCCAGGCTGCGCGCGGAGGGAATCGTCGTCGTCCCGGTGGGCGACCTTTTGCCGCCGCCGGAGGTTGACCTCCTACCGCCGGCGGGGGCGATGTGGTCTCCTCCCAGCCCATGAACCGCTACCCCATGTGCCGCTACCTCTTCCCCCTCCTTCTCGCCCTTGCCGTGGTTCGTCCGGCCGTTGCCGCCGACGACCTGGCGCGGGTGCGCCGCTTCCTCACCACCCTCGAGTCCCTGCAGGGCGAGTTCGTCCAACACGCCACCAACCGCGCCACTCACACCACTCAAGAGGCGATGGGGTCGGTTTGGATCGAGCGGCCGGCGCGGGTGCGCTGGCACTACACCCAGCCCGCCCCCCAGGACGTGCTGATCGACGGCGAGCGCATGTGGGTCTACTCCGCGGAGTTGGAACAGGTGGTCGTGCGCCGCCTCGCGGCGGGCGAGTTGGCGCGCACGCCCCTCGCCTTCCTCGCCGGCCTCGCCTCCCTCGACGACCTCTATGCGATGGAGGCGCTGCCCGCGGCTCCCCACCCGGAGGAGCTGCGCCTGCTCCTCACCCCGAAGGGAAAGGATTCGAGCTTCCAGTCCGTCTCCCTCCGGCTCAAGCGCGACGACCTCGCCCTCCTCGGCATGGAGGTGGTGGACACGGTGGGCAACCTGACCGCCATCGCCTTCCACGGCCTGAAGCTCAACCAACCGGTCGACCCGGCGCACTTCGCCTTGGATCTACCGTCCGGCACCCAGCGCATCGACCAGTGACTCGGTGACCGGCGTACCCGGCAGGCCATCTGCGGGCCGCCTCCTCGGCCGCAGGTTGTTGGCGGCGCACGGCTCAAGCCTCTTCGCCCGGTCTGGTGGGCCGACCCCTCGGCTTTTTTGGCACGGCCGGCAGAGGAGGCAGACGCGGCGCAGCGTGTGCCTGCCCGGCCGGTCCACCCCCATCCCCGATCCCTCACCCCGCGCCGCCGGCGCGCCTTCCGCTTCGGGCGCGGCTTGGCCTCTGTCGCGCGATGGCGGATCCTGCACCCATGGCGCCTCCTCTCAAGCTCGGTCTCGTCTCCCTCGGCTGTCCGAAAAACCTGGCGGACTCGGAGGTCGCCCTCGGCCTCGCCAAGGCGGCGGGGTTTGAGCTCACCTCGCACCCGGAGGAGGCGGACTGTCTGGTGGTGAACACCTGCGGCTTTTTGGAGTCGGCGCGCGCCGAGTCGATCAACACGATCCTGGAGATGGCGGCCTACAAGCAGGAGGGGCGGTGCCGCGGCTTGGTGGTCACCGGCTGCATGGGGGAGCGGTACGCGCTCGAGCTCGCCAACTCCCTGCCGGAGGTGGACGCGATCCTCGGGACCACCGACTACCAGCGGCTACCGGCGCTGCTCCAACGCCTCGCCGCGGGGGGGGCGGCGGAGGTGGTGTCGCCGGCGGTGGGCAGCCGCCTCTATCCGGCGGAGCTGCCGCGCGAGCCCCTCACCGCCGCCCCTTATCGCTACGTGAAGATCGGCGACGGCTGCGCGAACGGCTGCACCTTCTGCTCGATCCCCCTGATGCGCGGCCGCTTCGCCAGCCCGCCGGTGGACGACCTCCTGCGCCAGATGGAGGGGTTGGCGGGGAGCGGGGTGCGGGAGGCGATCCTCATCGCCCAGGACACCACCGCCTACGGCGTGGATCGGCCGGAGGCGGGAGAGGAGCTCGCCACCTTGCTGCGCGCCCTCGAACGCCAGGGGGCGGTGGAGTGGATTCGCCTCTTGTACGCCTACCCCGGCCGTCTCACCGCGGAGGTGATCGAGCTGCTCGCCACGGGCCGCCACCTCCTGCCCTACGTCGATCTGCCCCTCCAGCACATCGACGACCACCTCCTCCGGCGGATGGGGCGGCGCGGTTCGGAGCCGGAGAGCCGCGCCCTGGTGGCGCGCCTGCGGGAGGCGGGGATCGCCCTGCGCACGACCTTCATCACCGGCTTTCCTGGCGAGACCGAGGCGGCCTTCGAGCGGCTCGCCGCGTTCGTCACCGAGGGCCACTTCGACTGGCTCGGCTGCTTCACCTACTCGCCGGAGGAGGGGACCGCGGCGGTGGGCCTCGCCGGCGCGGTGGACCCGGAGGTGGCGGCCGCACGCGCCGAGCGGCTGATGGAGCTTCAGGGGGAGGTGTCGCGAGCGCGGCTGGCGGCGCGGGTCGGGACGGTGGAGGCGGTATTGGTGGAGGGGGAGAGCGCAGAGAGCGACCTGCTCCTCGCCGGCCGCACCCGCTGGATGGCGCCGGAGATCGACGGGGTCGTCTATCTCACCGACAGTGACGGCGAGCCCCCCGTTGCCGGCGAGATCGTCGCGGTGGAGATCACCCGTTCTCACGACCACGACCTGGAGGGAAGGGTGGTGAGGGCGCGCGTGGTGCGCCCCGGGGGTGGGGAGTGAGGGGTCGAGGAGAAGGGGGGGGCCGCCCTCTCCGGCCGTGGCCCTTGCTTGGCGCGGGCGTGTTCTGAACCTTATGGTTGGGGCAAGGGCAATCGGGATCGCGATCGGGGTCGGGGTCGTCCCAGCCGCCGGGTCTCTCGATCCCGATCGCGATCTTGGCGCGGGCGTGTTCTGAATATCGGGTTCACACCGGCCGCCCCCCCCACCCTCTCCTCAAACCCTGTCCCTCATCCCCCACCCCGGCGCAGCCGCGCCCCTCTTTCATTCCTGCGCGCGCAGCGAGCGTCATGTCTTGCCCCCCTCCCACGCCGTGTCCGGTCTGCAAACGTCCCGCGGCGTGGGTGGGAAACATGGACCGCCCCTTCTGCAGCGAGCGGTGTCGGCTGATTGATCTGGGCCGGTGGGTGGACGGCAGCTACGCGATTCCCGGCCCGGCCGCCGACCCCCTCGCGGGGGCGCACGAGGGCGAGGCGCAACCGGCAAACGAGAAGCAGGGATGAAAGTCGTGGTGGTGGTCCCCACCTACAACCGGCCGCACTTTTTGCGCCGTTGCCTGGAGGGCTACCTCCACCAGGTGGTTCCCCCCGACGAGGTGGTGGTGGCGGACGACGGCTCCGGGCCGGCGACCGCCGCGTTGGTGGCGGAGGTGGCCGCCCTCGCCCCCTTCCCGATGCGCCACGTCTGGCACGAGGACCGCGGCTTCCGCGCCGCAGCGATCCGCAACCGCGGGGTGGCGGCGAGCGATGCCGACTACCTGGTGTTCACCGACGACGACTGCATCCCCGCGCGCCACTTCGTCGCCGACCACCGGGCGGCGGCGGAGCGCGGCTGCTTCGTCCAGGGCCACCGGGTCCTGGTGGGGCCGGAGGCGGCGCCGCGCTTCGACCACCGCGACCTCGCCCTCGTCCGCCTCCTCGCGCACGCCGTGCGCGGTGGGCTGGGCAACGCCAAGTATTGCCTGCGCTTGCTGCGGCCGGTGGTGCGGCACTCGCAACTCCTCGCCGGGGTGCGGTCGTGCAACATGGCCGTGTGGCGCGACGACTTCCTCGCGGTGAATGGCTTCAACGAGGCGTTCGAGGGGTGGGGTAAGGAGGACAGTGAGCTGGCGGTCCGCCTCTTCCACCACGGCGTCGTGCGCAAGGACCTGCGCTTCCGGGCGACGGTCTTTCACCTCCACCACCCGGAGTTCGACCGTGGCCGACTGGAGCGCAACATCCGCATGTTGGAGGAGGCGCAGGCGTCGGGGGTGACGCGCTGCAAGCGCGGGATCGACCAGTATCTGCAGGGCGGTACGGAGTGAGTTTGGTCTGAGGATCACCGCAGAGGCGCAGAGGAGTAGGGCAATCCTCCGCGTTCTCTGCGCCTCTGCGGTGCAACGATTCGCCTTTCGGTTGCACCCCTGCAACGGGTGGCTCCACAGTCGGACTTATGGGTTGTTCGCCTCCCCTCCACCAACGCCTGCGCCTCGGGGTGGCGGTGCGCCGCTTCCACCCGTACGGCGGCGGCGAGCGCTTTCTCGGCCGCCTCCTCGCTGCCTTGCCGCCGGCGCGCTTCGAGCTTCACCTCTTCACCACCGGTGACCCGCCGCCGGGGGGGTGGACGCACCACCGGGTCCCCACCCTCGGCTGGCTGCCGGGGGGCCGTTTTTGGGGCTTTGCGTGGGCGGCGGCGCAAGCGGTAGCGCGCCAGCCGCTGGACCTCCTCTACGCCCACGACGCGATCCTTGGGCCGGTGGATCTGTTTCGCGCCGGCGGCGGCTGCCACCGGGCCTATCAAGCGGCGATGGCCGTTGTGGACGCGCCGGGGCGGCGAATCTGGGAGCAGCTCCGGCCGCGCCACCGGCTGATGGTGGCAGTGGAGCGGCACTGCTTTCGCACTGCCCGCCAGGTGGTGGTGAACAGCGAGCGGGTGCGTGCCGAGGTAAGTCGCTACTACGGGGTCGGGGGCGAGCGGCTGGTGGTGGTCTACAACGGCATCGACCTCGCGCGCTTCGACCCCGCGCGCCGGCCCGCGGCGCGGGCGGCGGTGGCGGCGCGCTTCCCGAAGGTGGTGGATCGGGTGCGGTTGCTGTACGTGGGCTCGGGTTTTCGCCGCAAGGGGGTCGATACCCTCCTGCGCGCCCTCGCCCAGGTCGCGCCGCCGGCGCGCGCGACCCTCCATCTGTTGGTGGTGGGCAAGGAGCCGCGGCTCGGCCAGTACCGGCGCCTCGCCGCCCGCCTCGGCGTGGCTGAGCGGGTCACCTTCACCGGCCCCTTGGGGGAGGTGGACGAGCTGCTTCTGGGCTGCGACGGCTTTTGCTTCCCGACCCGCTACGAGCCGTTCTCTAACGCCTGCCTCGAGGCCCTCGCCGCCGGCCTGCCAGTGATCACCAGTGCGGCGAACGGGGTGGCGGAGCGGCTGACCGACGGCGGCGGCGCGGTGGTGGACGACGCAGAGGACGTGGCGGGTTTTGCCGCGGCGATCACCCGGATGGCGGACCCGGGATGGCGCGCCCTGCACGGCGCGCGGGCGCGCGAGGTCGCCGCCGGCCACGGCCTGGAGGGGTACGTGGCGCGCTTCGTCGCCCTCCTCGACGGGCTGGCGGAGGGGCGGGGGTGAGGCCGCTGCGGATCTGTCTCTACACCTCCACCTACACCCCGACCGTGGGCGGGCAGGAGGAGGTGGTGGACCGCCAGGCGCAGTTTCTGTGCGCGCGCGGCCACCAGGTGGTGGTGGTGGCGCCGCGGGTGCGCCACCGCGACAACCGGCTGGATCGCCCTTTCCGCGTGGTTCGCTTCGCCAAGCCCACCTCCCAGCGGTACGGGGTCAGCCAGGTGGCCCTCTACCTCGCGCTCGTGCGCCTGCGCTGGGGGATGGACCTCCTCCACGCCCACGGCCTCTACCCGGCCGGCTTCGTGGCGAGCCAGTTCGCCCGCCTGTGGCCGGTGCCTTTGGTCCTCACCGCCCACGGCGGCGACATTGAGCCGGCGGAGGAGGTGCGCACCCGGCCGCTGTTCGCCCGCCGCCTCGCGCGCACCCTGGCACGCGCGGATGCGGTCACCGCCATCTCCACCGCCATCCACCGCGAGTACCGTACCCTCGGGGTGGCGGAGGAGCGGATCTTCGACGTCGCCAACGGCGTGGAGGTGGCCGCCTTCCGTGCTCCGCCGCCTGCCCCCTACCCGCGCCCCTACTGCCTCGCCCTCGGCCTCTTCTTTCGCAAGAAGGGGTTCGACGTGCTCATCGCGGCGTGGGCGCGCCTCGACCCCGCGCTGCGCGCGCGCGTCGATTTGGTGATCGCCGGCGCGGGTCAGGAGGAGGGGGCGCTCCGGCGCCAGGTGGCGGCGGCGGGGTTGGAGAAGAACATCTCCTTTCCAGGGTTGGTGCGCGGGCTCGAGAAGGTCGCGTGGCTCGCCCACGCCGAGGTGGTGGTGGTGCCATCGCGGCGCGAGCCCTTTGGCCTGGTGGTGGCGGAGGCGCTCGCCGCGGGCCGGCCGGTGGTGGCGAGTCGGGTGGGGGGGATTTGCGACATGGTGCGTGACGGTGTGGAGGGGCTGTTGGTAGAGCCGGAGCAGCCGGACGCCTTGGCCGCGGGGCTGGCGCGGTTGCTGGCCGATGCACCCCTGCGCGGTCGTCTCGCTACGGCGGCGGCGCAACGGGCCGTGGCGTACGATTGGGCCCGGCTCCTGCCGGGGTACGAGGCGGTCTATCAGCGGCTGGTGGAGGAGAGGTGAGATGGCGCGTCTGTCGATCTGCATGATCACCTACAACAACGCGCGGAGCGTGGAACGGGCCCTCGAGTCTGCTCGCTTCGCCGGCGAGCTCTGCGTCCTCGACTCCCACTCCACCGACGCGACGGTGGAGATCGCCAAACGGTACGCGGACCACTTCGCCCAGCAGCCCTTTGCCGGCTTCCAGCAGCAGTACAACGACTGCGTGGCCATGGCGAGCGGCGATTGGGTGATGTTCCTCGACGCGGATGAGGTGATCGACGACACCCTGCGGGCGGCGGTTGAGGCGGTGGTGGCGCGCGCCGGTGATCCGGGCGTGGCCGCCTACCGGGTGCGGAGGCGGGTGCGCTACATGGGGCGGTGGATCCGCCACGGGGTGTGGGCGCGGGACTCGGAGCTGCGCCTCGCCCGGCGGGGCGACGCCCACTTCACCCCGGGGCTCCATTCCACCCTCGGTGCGGCGGGTGCGGAGCGGACGCTGCCCGGCCTGATCCTCCACTACAGCTTCCCCGACGGCGACTCCCTCACCCACCAGCAGGAGAAGGCGAACCTCTACTCAACCATCGCCGCCCAAGATGCCTTTGCGGCCGGCAAGCGGCCGTCGCTCCGGCGGCTGGCGGGCAACAGCCTTTTTCGCTTCCTCCGCGGCTACCTGTTGCAGCTCGGCTTCCTCGACGGCATCCCCGGCCTGATGATCGCCCTCTCCACCGCCTGGTACGTGGCCCTGCGCGAGGCGAAGCTGTGGGAGAGGTGGCGGGAGCGGTAGCGGGCAGCGGTCCGCGTTTTACGGTGGAGATCGTGGGCGCGGCGGGAAGGTAGGGGCTCACCCCCGCCGGCGATCCCGCCCCACGGGGCAGGCGTGGCGCGCGGATCACGCGCGGGAGTTTGCTCCGCCCCCCACACCCGCTTTTCCGGCGCCAGGGTTTGCGGAGGGTGGCGCCGTCGTTCCGGTCTTTCGGGAGGGGCCGGCTCTTGCCGGCGATCCCGCCCCACGGGGCAGGCGTGGCGCGCGGATCACGCGCGGGAGTTTGCTCCGCCCCCCGCACCCGCTTTTCCGGCGCCAGGGTTTGCGGAGGGTGGCGCCGTCGTTCCGGTCTTTCGGGAGGGGCCGGCTGTTGCCGGCGATCCCGCCCCACGGGGCAGGCGCGGCGCGCGGAATACGGAACACGCGCCGGTCACGGCCGGAGGTGGAACGCGCTGGCGAAGAAGGCGAGCCACTGGCCGGCGATCGCCGGGTAGGTGTAGGCGCGGGCTACGGTCTGGCGCGCCGCGCGCCCGAGGCGCTGGCGCAGGGAGGGGTCGTCGAGGAGACGAATCAGCGTGCGCTCCCACGCGGCCTCGTCGGTTGCCAGCAGGCCGTTGACCCCGTCGTCGATCACCTCCGAGTTCATCCCCACCGGCGAGGCGACCGAGGCGACCCCCGCGGCCATGTACTGGAGGAGCTTGTAGCTACACTTGCCGGCGTTCCACGGGTTGTCGGCCGCAAGGGGCATGAGGCCAATGTCGAAGCGGGCGATCTCTTCCTCTTGGCTTGCCAGCCGCCACGGGAGGTTTACCACCTCGACCCCCGGGCAGGTGAAGGGTTGGTCGGAGAGGACGTGGAGGCGGAAGGGGTGGCGCGCGGCGAGCCGCCGCAACGGGACGGCGAGGGCGGCGAGGGAGTCGAGGTTGGGGCCGCCGCCCACCCAGCCGAGGATCGGTACTGGGTTGGGCGGCCGCGCGCTGCAGGTGGCCACCGGGTAGGGGACCGGCGATGGCGCGATCAGCACGGGCTTGGCCGCGGCGCCACACAGGGAGGCCAAGTAGCGGTTGCCGGCGATGATCCCGTCGGCCAGGCGCACGGTGCGCGCGAAGCGCCGCTGGCGGGTCGGGGAGAGGTAGGAGCCGGCACGCGGCTCCTGGCGAAAGGCGATGGCGTCGTCAAAATCGAACAGGAGCGGCCGGCCGAGGTGGCGCCAGAGGAGGGTGTCGGCGCGGACCGGGAGCCGCTTCTGCAGGAGGACGAGGTCGTGGCACGCCGCTTGGCGGCGGAGGGTGAACCGCGCGCCGAGGGTCCGCGGGTAGGGGAGGCAGGTCGCCTCCACCCCGAGGCGGCGTAGCCACGGCACCATCTGCAGGATGCGGATCCGCGACGACGGCGTGCGCGCGTCCGCATAGACCATCAAGAGGCGCAGGCTCACGATCGGTTGGGTTCCCCGGGCGCCGGTGGTGGCGCGCGGGGAAAATAGAGCAGTGGCCGGCGGGGGTCGATCTCCCCTTGTCTTACGTCTTGCCCCCTGGTGGAGTAACCCCCGGTCTCTTTGCAGGAGCGGCCATGGCGCCCGTGCGCGACCCCGCGTGGTCGCAACCCCACATCCTCCAACTCCCGAAGTTTTCCGGCCGCGGTGCCAGCCTGAGCTTCATCGAGGGGGGGAACCACATCCCCTTTTCGATCGAGCGCATCTACTACCTCGCCGAGGTGAAGAAGCAAACGATCCGCGGCGAGCATGCCCACCGCGACTTGGAGCAGCTGGTCATCGCGATCACCGGCGCCTTCGACGTGGTGATCTTCAATGGCGAGCAGCAGTGGACCTTCAGCCTCAACGCCCCGGACGAGGCGCTGTACATCCCGGCGCTCCATTGGGGGACCTTGAACAACTTCAGCGGCGCCGCCGCCTGTCTGGTGCTCGCCTCCGCCGCCTACGATCCAAAGGACTACCTCACCACCTATGACGACTTCCTCACCGAGGTGCGCCAGCGGCAGGCGGGGAGGGGGGGTACCGGCGGGTGAGCGCGGGCGGCCGCCTTGCACCGGCGGCCGCGTGCTGGTGGAGTGTGGCAACGAGGAGGACGTTATGGCCGTTGATCGCGGACCCGAGTGGTCCCACCCGCACATCATCCACCTGCCCAAGTTTTCCGACGCGCGCGGCAGCCTCACCTTCATCGAGGGGAAGAATCACATCCCGTTTTCGATCGAGCGCGTCTACTACCTCTACGAGGTGGTGAAGGAGACGGTCCGCGGGGAGCACGCCCACCGCGATCTGGAGCAGGTGGTCATCGCGATCTCCGGCGCCTTCGACGTGGTGGTGGACAGCGGCTCCCGCCGCTGGACCTTCACCCTCAACGCCAGCGACGAGGGGCTGTACGTCCCGCCCCTGCACTGGCGCACCTTGAACAACTTCAGTGGCGGCGCGGTGTGCTTGGTTCTCGCCTCCCTGCGCTACAACCCCGACGAGTACCTCACCACCTACGAGGACTTCCTCGCGGCGGTGCGCGCGCGGGAGGCGGGGCGGTGACCGGCGCGGGCCGGTTGGCCGGGGGCGCGGAGGGTGGTGAATGAGCGCGCCGATCCCATTTTTGGATCTGAAGCGCGAGGTGGCGGCGATCCGGCCGGAGATCGACGCGGCGATCGCGCGCGTCCTCGATTCGGGCTGGTTCATCCTCGGCGACGAGCTTTCCCGCTTCGAGGGAGCCTTCGCCGACGCCCTCGGCGTTGGCCACGCGGTGGGGGTGGGCAACGGCACCGACGCGATCGCCCTCGCCCTGGAGGCGGTGGGGGTGGGGCGCGACGACGAGGTGATCACCGTGCCGAACACCGCCGAGCCCACCTGCGCGGCGATCGCCTCCCTCGGGGCGACGCCGCTCTTCGTCGACATCGACGCCGACACGATGATGCTCGATCCCGACCAGCTCTCCGCGGTGATCACAAAGCGCTGTGCGGCGATCGTTCCGGTTCACCTCTTTGGCCACCCGGCGCCGATGGCTCCAATCCTCGCCGAGGCGGGGGCGATCCCGGTGGTGGAGGACTGCGCCCAGGCGATGGGGGCACGCCTGGCGGGGCGCGCCGCCGGCACCTTCGGCCGCGCCGCCTGCTTCTCCTTCTACCCGAGCAAGAACCTCGGCGCCTACGGCGACGGCGGCGCGGTGGTCACCAGCGACGAGTCGGTCGCCGACCGCCTGCGGCTGCTGCGCAACTACGGCCAGCGGGTCCGCTACCGCCACGAGCTTGCCGGCCACAACTCGCGCCTCGACGAGCTGCAGGCGGCGATCCTCTCCGTGAAGCTCGCCCACCTCGACGGCTGGATCGAGCGGCGCCGGGCGCTCGCCGAGCGGTATCGCCACGGCATCGACCACCCGCTCGCGCGCCACCCGGGGGTGGCCCCAGGCGCCCACCACGTCTACCACCTCTACCCCCTGCGCGTCCCCGAGCGCGACCGGGTCCAGGCCAGGCTCGCCGAGCTTGGCGTTTCGACCCTGATCCACTACCCCCTGCCGTTGCACCTCCAGCCCGCCTTCGCCCACCTTGGCTACCGGCCGGGCGACTTTCCGAACGCAGAGGCGGCGGCCGCTTCGATGATCTCGTTGCCGCTCTTTCCGCAGCTCACCGACGACGAGGCGGCGCGGGTGGTGGCGGCGGTGAACCAGGTGCTCGCCGAGGTTGGGGGCGGATGAGCGGCGGCGGGCCTGGGGCGGGCGGGGCGACGGGGCCGGAGGAGTTCCGCCGCGTCCTGCGCTACCTGCGGCCGTACATCCCGCGGATGGTGGCCGCCGGCTTTTGCATGCTTGGGGTCGCCGCCTTCACCGGCGTCTTCGCCCTGCTGATCAAGAACGTCTTGGACGACGTCTTCATTCGCGGCGACCGCTTCATGCTCACCCTGATCCCCGGGGTGATCCTCGCCACCTTCTTCCTCAAGGGGCTCTTCTACTACGGCCAGCAGTACCTCATGGGGTTTATCGGTCAGGGGGTGATCCGCGACCTGCGCGGCGAGGTCTACGACCACCTGCAGGAGATGGACCTGCGCTTCTACCAGACCCACCCCACCGGCAACCTCGTCTCCCGCACCCTTAACGACGTCAACCTCCTGAAGGAGACGATCGACACCTCGTTCACCTCCCTCCTCTCCGACTCGATCACCCTGGTTACCCTCCTCGGGGTGGTGGTTTATCGCGACTGGAAGCTCGCCCTCATCGCCTTCGGGGTGGCGCCCCTGGCCCTCTGGCCGATCCGCCTCTTCGGCCAGCGGATGAAGCAGATCTCGCGCCGGTCGCAAGAGACGATCGCCGACCTCACCGACTTCCTCACCGAATCCCTCGCCGGCCATCGGGTGATCCAGGCCTTCACCGCCGAGGCGCGGGCGCGGGAGCGGTTCGCGGCCCACAACCAGCTCTACTTCCGCAAGCTGATGAAGAAGACCCAGGCGCGTGCCTTCACCTCGCCGACGGTGGAGATGATCGTCGCGGTGGGGGCGGTGGCGGCGGTCTACTACGGCGGCAGCCGGGTGATCGCCGGCGAGCTCACCCCGGGGACCTTCTTCTCCTTCCTCACCGCCCTGATCATGTCGTACCAGCCGATCCGCAAGCTGGGCAACCTGCACGTGGGGATCCAGGAGGGGCTGGCGGCGGCAGCGCGCATCTTCCAGTTGCTCGACGAGCCCCCGGGGATTTGTGACCGCGCCGGCGCCACCGAGCTCGCCCCCTTCGCGCGCGAAGTCCGTTTCGAGTCGGTCTCCTTCCGCTACGAGGAGGAGTGGATCCTGCGTGACGTGGCACTCACCGCCCGCGCCGGCGAGACGGTCGCCTTTGTTGGCCCCTCGGGTGGCGGCAAGACCACCCTGGTCCACCTGTTGCCGCGCTTCTACGAGGTGGAGGAGGGGGCGATCACCCTCGACGGGGTGGACATCCGCACCCTCACCCTCCACTCCCTGCGTGGCCAGATCGCCTTGGTGGGGCAGGACACCTTCCTGTTCAACACCACCGTGCGCGACAACATCGCCTACGGCCGGCCCGCGGCGACCGAGGCCGAGATCGTCGCCGCGGCCCAGGCGGCGAACGCCCACACCTTCGTGAGCGCGCTGCCCAACGGCTACGACACGGTGGTGGGCGAGCAGGGGGTGCGCCTCTCCGGCGGGCAGAAGCAGCGCCTCTCCATTGCCCGCGCGATCCTCAAGGACGCGCCGATCCTGATCCTCGACGAGGCCACCTCCGCCCTGGACACGGAGAGCGAGGCCCTGGTCCAGGAGGCCCTCACCCACCTGATGGTGGGGCGCACCACCTTCGTCATCGCCCACCGCCTCTCCACCATCCAGCAGGCCGACCGGATCTACGTGGTCGACGGCGGGCGGATCGTGGAGGCAGGGAGCCACGCGGAGCTTCTGGCGCGCGCGGGGTTGTACCGCCGTCTCTACGAGGGGTGACGGCGGCGCCGGCACCCCACCTTTGGGTCGCGTCCTCGGCCGCGGAAGAAGGTAGAGAGGGGGTGGCGTCTGCACCGTGGGTGCGAAGCCTCCCATCCCCTTCCTCCTTGCTCCCCGCCGTGGGTGGCGGAGGGAGGTCCCCGTCGCCGGGGGAGGGCGGGGCGTGGCTTAGTAGCGCGCGTTCACGCCCACCGCCCAGCCGGTGTTGTCGCCGAGGGTGGCTTCGAGGGAGAGGCTGAGGTAGTTGCCCCACGGGATGTCGACGCCGGCGAAGGCGCTGGTGGGGGAGTCCACCTCCAAGTCCACCGCATTGGGTCCGCTCAGCTTGGCGTCGACGATGTCGTAGACCACCCCGAGATAGGGGGTGGCGTAGGGGACGGTGGGGAAGCTGGCGCCGGCGAAGAGCTGGTAGCTCGCCCAGTCCACCGTGCGGCGGGTGTTCTCGGTCTCGTCGCTCACCGAGAACCGCAGCCCCTGGCCGCCGATCGCCGCCTCCACGTGCTGGCCCTGCCAGAAGGTCCAGCGGGCGCCACCACCGTAGGCGAAGTCGGAGGCGCTGATCTGGCCGTTCTCTCCACAGACCTCTTGGGCGTCGCCCGAGCAGAGGTCGAGGTTGGCCTGCCCGAGGAGGAGGTGCAAATCGAGGCGCGGGTGGACGCCGACGACCCCCTTGAAGAGGGTGGTGGTGAGCTCGGAGGTCTCCGGGTTCTGGCGCCCCGAGTCGAGGTCGCGGTCCAGGGAGGCGTACTCGACGCTCCCCTGCACGACGAAGTCGTAGTGGGAGAAGACCGGGTTGCCTATCCCCTGCGCGCCGGCGACAACAGGGAGGAGGAGGGCGGCGAACAGGGCGAGGGTGGCACGCATGGGCGAGCTCCGAATGAAGGCGTGGCAGTCTCGCTCACCCCTTCGCCGGGTGTAAACCCGTGGCGGGTGGAGGGCGTTGACCCTCTTTGTCTCCCTCTGCTAGCGTCACGACCCACGGGATGGGGAAAGACATGCTGAAAAACCAAGGGGTTATGACAATGCAATCGGCATGGTGGATGGCCGTTCTGACGGCCGTGGTGGTGCTCTCTTCGCCCCTGAGCGCGACCGGCCAGTCGATTCGCGATTTCGACCAGGGCAACTTCCGCGCCCACCTGCCGGTGAACCAGGAGTTCGACGTCGCCAAGGGGATCCCCGACTTCGTCGCCCGTGGTGATCGCCTGTATGTCCTCGGCTTCGGCCCGCCGTCGGCGGTGGACCCGATGGGCGCCTGGCGCGTCTTCATCTACGACGTCCGCGATCGCAGCCATCCGCGCCTTACCGCCACCGCCCCGATCGCCTCCGAGCCGGGCGCCGACTTCAAGCTCACCAGCCTGGATGTGAACGAGGACTACCTATACATGGCCGGCGAGGGGAACGACCTGTTCGTCTTCGACATCTCCAAGCCCGAGCTGCCGGTGCGCTTCGTGCGCACCGATGCCTTGATCGACGACGTGAAGGACAAGTTCGACGTCGATCTCTTTGGTTTCAACTTCTCGAAGGTGAAGGCGATCAAGTACCGGCGGATCATCATCGAGGACGGTCGCATGTACGTCCTCTTTGACTTCGCCGTCGATACCGACCTCTTCCTCCCGAAGGCGACCACCAGCTCGGTGGCGGTGATCGAAAAGGTCGATACCTTCCCCTTCCGGATCCAGGCGGCGTCGCAGACCGGGACCCAGACGCGCCAGGTGCTACTCAACAACCTCGCGGACGCCGGCGACGACATTAAGTCGTTCGATTACGAGAACGAGCGCCTCTTTCTCGGCTTCGATGAGCAGTTGTCGGTGGTCGAGGCGAGCGATCCGCGGAAGATTCGGGTGAAAGATTCGTGCGGCTCGATCATCGGCTGCCTGCGCGAACTCTTCTTCGGCGGCGACAAGAACCCGTACCGCGACCTCGTCGCCAACGGCGACTTTGTCTACATCGTCTTCGAGGACGGTCTGTTGGTGAAACGGGTGGAGTCGCTCTCCAACGGTGAGCTCGACCAGCGCGAGATCTTGCAGATCGACCCGTCGCTGAATCTCACCAAGTCCGACGGCTTCGACTCGGTCTTCGTGGACGACGACAAGGTCTACCTTGGCGACCGCCAGGGGAGCGTTCTGGTCCTCGACAAGACCGACACCCCGACCCCCGGGGTGGTGGGGGCGATCGTCAACGCCTCGTCGGTGAGCGTGGCGAAGATGGACGAGAACTGGGGCGACCTCTTCCTCTCCACCGACGACAACGGCCTCTTCATCCTCACCGCCTTCGGCTTCAGCAGCGCCGGCTCGGGCGGCGGCGGGGGCGGGGGTGGCGGGTGCACGATCCCGCGCGGTTCAGGTAAGGCGGCGCTCTGGCCCATCCTCCTCCCCCTCGCCCTCGTGCCGATCCTGCGCCGGTGGAGTCGTGCGGCGCGGTGACCGCGGTACGCCGGTTGTTGCGTCGCCCGGCGCTGCGCGTCGTCCTCTCCCTGCTGCTCCTCGCCCTCCTCGGCCAGCGCGTCGAGTGGCGGCCGGTGGGCGCGCTGTTGGCGCGGATCCGTAGCCCCGCCGCGGCCGCGGCCGTGGTCCTGTTTGTCGCCGCTCAGGGGCTCAGCGCCCTGAAGTGGCGGTGGCTCGCCGCGACCCTCGGCTGTGCCCGGCCGGTGGGTCGCCACCTGCGCCTCTACTTCGCGGCGATGTTCCTCTCCCTCTTCCTCCCCTCCTTCGTCGGCGGGGACCTCTTCCGCGCGGCGCGCCTGGGAGAGGGCGGATGGCGGCCGTCACGGGCGGCGCTCGTCTCGGTCTTTCTCGAGCGTGCCACCGGCCTGTGGGGCCTCTTGCTGGTGGCGGCGGTGGGGCTGTCGGTGGCGCGCGGCGGCTGGCTCGGGTGGGCGGCGGTGGTCGCTTTGCTCGGCGCGGCGGCGGTGGTGCGGCGCTGGCCGCGGCTGGTCGCGGTGACCCCGGCGGTCTTGGTGGCCTCGGTGGCGGTGCAGTCCCTCTACGTCGCCGTCCACGTCGCCCTCGCCGTCGCCCTCGCCTTGCCGCTCGGCTGGCGGCCGTGGCTGTGGATCGGGCCGGTGGTGGGGCTCGTCGCCTCCTTACCCATCAGCCTCGGCGGCCTGGGGCCACGCGAGTGGGGGTACGTCGCACTCCTCCAGCGGTTGGGGGTGGGGGAGACGGCGGCGGCCGCCTTCGCCTGCGCCTGGCTCGCCCTGGTGACCGGCGTGAGCCTGGGGGGTGGCATCGCGCTGCTCGGCGGGAGGGGTGGCCAGACCGCGGGCGAGGGTGGCGTCGGGCGGCGAAAAAAGGGGGCCTGAAAAAGGGCGCAGATACGGAAAAACCTAGTCATTACAAGGAGATTTAATCGGCCGCGATGCGCCGTCGATACGGTAGGGGAGCCCGCCCCACCCCTCGTTCCGGGTCCTTCCTGAAGATGCCCAACCTTTCCGACGACGCCCAGATCCTGGTGGTGGACGACTCGACCGCGGTGGTCGATCTCCTCGAACGGGTTCTCCACCACGCCCACTTTGCCCAGGTGGTCTCCTTCTTCAATCCGGTCGAGGCGCTCACCTGGCTCGCCGACCACCTCCCGCACGTGATCCTCCTCGATATCGAGATGCCGGAGATGAACGGCCTCACCTTCCTTCGCCACGTGCGGGCGCGGCCGGAGACGGAGATGGTGCCGGTGGTGGTGATGACCTCGATCCACCAGCGCGAGGTGAAGCTGGAGGCCCTCGCCGCCGGCGCCACCGACTTCGTCAACAAGCCCTTTGACCAGCTCGAGCTGGTGGCGCGGGTGCGCAACCTGTGCCGCCTCGCCACCTACCAGGGGATGCTCCGCTCCTCCTCCGACCACCTCTCGGAGCTGGTGAGCGAGTACTCGAAGAGCCTCGACGAGAGTCGCCGGGAGATCATCGCCAGGCTGGTGCGCGCCGCCGAGTTTCGCGACAACGAGACCGGCCTCCACGTGGTGCGGATGAGCCAGTACGCGATGCTCACCGCGCGCGAGATGGGGCTGGACGATGCGGCGGTGGCGACGGTGTTGCAGGCGAGCCCGATGCACGACGTGGGCAAGATCGCCATCCCCGACCGGGTGCTGCTCAAGCCGGGCAAGCTCGACGCAGAGGAGTGGCGGATCATGCAGAGCCACACGATTCATGGCGCCCGCATCCTCGAGGGCCACTCGTCGCCGCTGATGCAGGCGGCGGCGGAGATCGCCCTGTGTCACCACGAGTGGTGGGACGGCAACGGTTATCCCAACGGCCTGGCGGGGGAGGAGATCCCGCTGAACGCGCGGATCGTGGCGGTGGCGGACATCTACGACGCCCTCACCTCCGAGCGCCCCTACAAGGAGGCGTGGGGGCGGGAGCGCGCCCTGGCGGAGATCCGCCGGCTGGCCGGCAGCCACCTCGACGCGCGGGTAGTGGACGCCTTCTTCCGCTGCCAGGACCACGTGCAGCAGGTCCACGCCAAGTACCAGGACCCACCGCGCGCGGTGCCGTATCTGGCCAAGGTCGCCGGCGGCGACAGCCGGTAAAGAGCCGCGACCCGTGCGGGCCGAGAAAAAAAGGGGGGTGCCGGCACGCGCCGACACCCCCCTTTCCTATGGGGCAGGGTGGACGTTTAGAAGTTCAACGTCGCCATCACATACGCCCAGTGGCCCACGTCGTCCGTGGAGACGTCGTTCGTCCCGTTGCTGTCGGCGTTGACCGGGAAGAGCTTCGCCTCCATGGCGTCGTCCATCAGGAAGGCGGAGTAGCCAATCTGGAGGGTGACCGGGCCGGCCTTGTGGTTCACCGTGAAGTCGACCTCGGTGCCCAGGGTGTCGTCGCCGCCGAGGCGGGTGTCATCGCTCTCCGCGGTTTGGAAGTAGTGGAGGTCGACCCCGGCGGTGGTCGCCG
>Ga0210004_1000045_pt1 | contig 62857 bp, 57 predicted proteins | sample CryGey13umfilter_FD_185450 | JGI IMG/M metagenome (GOLD analysis project Ga0210004, IMG submission 185450) | Groundwater microbial communities from aquifer in Utah, USA - Crystal Geyser 4/8/14 3 um filter (SPAdes) (version 3) | ecosystem: Environmental > Aquatic > Deep subsurface > Groundwater...
GCTGTGAACGTTGCGCACCGGTATTTAATAATTCCATACCATACCCTGGCCCTAAAGCGTCAGTAGAGAAAGGAACGATCGAAACACGAGTATTACCCATTTTCGCCGCTTCAAAAACTAACTTATAACCTAATGCCCAGTTAGCTTCACCTTCTGAAGTAACATCACCAGTTGCTAAGTCTGCTGTACCTTCAGTTTCAACAACACCACCGGCTAATGCACCTTCAACCAATGCACCAACACCATCGGCAACTTTACCACCGATTAATAACGCTTGTTCATCAGGCCATACGATTTCGCCGTTACCTGCAGATTCTACATAACGCAATTTAGAAATCATTGACATATTTAAAGTGCTTGGCAATGCAAAATCATTGCCTTTAATCTGCTGTTGTGCGCCGGTCATGGTGTAACCAGACGATTTGAAAGCACGACCAAAAGAATTTAATGCAGGGAAAGCAATAGAGTGACACATAGAACATTGCATACCCATTTGGCGTGCGAATGCTGGAACCGCTTCAGCGGAAGGCGGTGTTAAGGTCAAACCAAAAGCAGCAAAACCTGCGACAGAAAGTAGTGCTTTAGAAGCGATACCTTGAGTTTTCTTCATTTTCATATTATTTGTATCCTCGTTAATAGATAGGTACTAAATGATTAAAAAGCATCGTTGTTCGATACCTGGATGCAACCATAAAAAAAACCGCTTAAACTGTATATATAACAAATGTTCGAAACTAAAAATGTATCAAAAAAACCACACCATAACTTATGTTATAAGCAATGTGACAACAATATGAATTTTTAATGACCCCATCATTAAAACCTCTAACAAATGTATAAATTACGCTACAATAGTCATCATGTAACGTAAATACCTGCTTTTTTTAATGGAAAAAGAATCCTAAAGACCCTTAATAATGACGATTGAATGAAGTTTACTTTTATGAATATTTTTGCATTTGCAAATAGGAAAACGCATTACAGCCTATTCGGAATTTTATTATTGCTGATTGTTTTTAGCAGTGCGGATCTTGCTTTGGATGGGTTCCCTGCTCTATCCCTGCCGCATTTAAGTATCCATATTAGCTTAATTTTGCTCTATGTGGCTGCTATTCTGGTGTTGTTGCAGATAAAACCAGACTCGCCAAACCAATCTGAAAACAAGACAACAGAACAGACGCCGCCATTCGTTTCAATTGAAACCGACCCCATATTGAGTTTATCAGACAAAATGGATCAAGCTTTTGATCGGTGGCAGCTCACGCCGGCAGAAAGAAAAATAGCCACCTTATTGATTTTGGGACACAGCCTGAAAGAAATCGCAGAATCGTGCCATCGAGGTGAGGGGACGGTGCGCCAACACGCTACAACCGTATACAAAAAAGCCCAATTATCCGGTCGTGCAAAATTAACGGCCTTTTTTTTACAAGATTTTATTGACACCGAACAACTTCATCCGCCATCAGAGATTCAAAACGCAACTGAAAAGCGCGTTTAATATTGAAAGAATATGCAGTTTAGGCTGAGATGATATAGAATGTGCATGTGGGCTGAGTTTAATCCCCTGCCGATAATTATGACCTTGGGGCCAGAAACTTAAAATGGTGAGCGTCTCGCGTATGTCCGAGATGCCTAAATTTTATGAAGAGGCTGCCACCTGAACTTTACGGTTCAGGGACCATGACTCAGTCCACACTTTTACGCTGTTTAAGATCCCATCAACGCATTAAAGAGTCCATCTGAAATCCCGGTTTTTTTGAGTGTTTAGGCTATATGAATCTAGATTTACGCCAATTTTGCCGCAAAATGCGCAATGCGCTCTCTCCCGCTCAACAGCAAGATCATGCCTTTAAAGCCGCACACCTTTTATTAAGGTCACCTTGGGTGCAGCGACCCAAAAAGATTGCACTCTACTTAGCGCAAGATGGCGAATTATCTACTGAACCCTTGTTTGAAGCTTTATGGCAACGTCATCACCGCATCTACTTGCCGGTACTTCAAAGCCACCGTGGACGCCCTATGGCTTTTGCAGAAATAACGAGAAAAAGTCAGTTTCAACCCAATCAATTCGGTATTTTAGAACCCATTACCCCCCATCATCAGCACTTGACGGCAAATCAACTGGATATTGTATTGATGCCTTTGACGTGCTTCGATCTAAACGGCAATCGAATCGGCATGGGCGGCGGCTTTTACGACCGAACATTTGCCTTTAAGCGTCACAAGCAAAATAAGTCACGAAAACCGAAACTGATTGGTTGGGCACATCAATGTCAACAAATAGACCACATTGCAGCCAATAATTGGGATATTCCACTGGATGGGTTGGTAACGGAAAACCGACGTTTTCAGTTCTAAAACAATCAAAAGTGCCCAAAAACACCCAGGCCTGGGTGTTTTTACTCAACCGGTCTTAAAAACAACTGATAGCCCGGATTGTCTTGCTCGGCAAAAAACGGATAGCCCAAAGTGTGCAAATAGTCTTCAAAGGGTTGTTTTTGTTCCGGCGGAACCTGTACCCCAACCAAAACACGGCCATAGGCTGCGCCATGGTTTCGATAATGAAACAGACTGATATTCCATTCTTCACTCATTTGCGATAAAAACTGCAACAAAGCACCGGGGCGTTCCGGAAACTGAAAACGATATAACAATTCATGTGCCACGCCTTTTGCGTGCCCACCCACCATATGCCTTAGATGCAATTTGGCCATTTCATCATCACTTAAATCCACTAAATCGTATTCACAGTGTTTAAGCTGATGAATCAACTGTTCTTTTTCAGCCACACCGCCTTCGGTTCGCACCCCCACAAATACCACGGCTTTGCGGGGATCAGAAAATCGATAATTAAACTCACTAATGGCACGACGATCTCCTAATAGCTCACAAAACCGCTTAAAACTGCCGGGCGTTTCGGGAATGGTCACCGCAAAAATCGCTTCGCGTTTTTCACCAATTTCTGTTCTTTCAGAAATATAGCGCAACGCATCAAAATTCATATTGGCACCACTGACAATCACCGCCAAATTAAGATCAGCAACCCCTTTTTCTGTCACGTATTTTTTCATCCCCGCTAACGCCAGTGCACCGGCAGGTTCCGAAATAACTCGGATTTCTTTAAAAATATCCTTCACTGCCGCACAAATTTCGTCGGTTTTAACGGTAATCATTTCGTCCACACAGGTTTGCGCAATGCGAAAGGGAATCTTGCCAACCTGCGCCACCGCAACGCCATCGGCAAAAATGCCAACCTTGTCGAGTTTAACGCGCCGATTTGCTTTCAAAGCCGCTGTCATGCAGGCGGCATCTTCGGGTTCGACACCAACAATCCGAGTTTCAGGTGCCACCTGCTTAATCACCGCTGCGACCCCCGCAATTAACCCCCCACCACCGACCGGGATAAAAATCACATCAAACGGTTTGGCCTGACGCAATATTTCTAAAGCAATCGTCCCCTGCCCGGCAATGACATCCATATCATCATAAGGGGGAATATAGGTATAGCCATTTTGTTGGCACAGTTGTTGGGCATGTTCGGCTGCTTGATCGTAAGCATCCCCAAACAGCACGACTTCTCCCCCCCGATTTCGTACCGAATCCACTTTAATCGACGGCGTGGTTCTGGGCATCACAATCGTCGCTTTAATGCCCATTTTAGTTGCGGCCAGTGCAACGCCCTGTGCATGATTGCCTGCGGAGGCAGCGATGACGCCTTGTTGCTTTTGCTGATCGGTTAGGTGATACAAGCAATTGTAGGCCCCTCTAAGTTTAAACGAAAAAACAGGTTGTAAATCCTCACGTTTTAACCAGACCTGATTTCGCACTCTCTTTGAAATTAAAGGCGCCTGCTCCAACGGCGTCTGTTCAGCCACATCATAAACAGGCGCTTTTAGAACGCGGCGTAAAATGGTTTCGGGCATTAATGATCCTTAGCTTGAAAATCTTATAAACCTTGGATTATAGCAAATGCCGGTCACACTTTGTTTGCGAGTTAGCCATTCAAATACCAAGGTTTGCAGATAACAACGCAAATGGGCTCTTCACGGGTTTTTAATGCTTTTTTGTGAAAGAGTGACTACAATCCTTGTCTTAAAGAACGGAAAAACACCCCAATCAACTTAAATCAACTTAAGGATTTGCTATGTCTTGGTTTAAAAAACTGAGTGTTCTGTTATTTATCATTTTGCTTGGCGTGATGGGCTACCTGATATGGATGACAGATCAATCAATGCCATTCAACTCTGAATACGCCACGGCACAGCGTCAGCTATCATCCGCCCCCACCGGCGGCGACTTTACCTTAAATTCACAACAGGGTGCGGTTTCGCTCAGTCAATTTCGTCATCAATGGGTGCTCATTTATTTTGGATATACTTTTTGCCCCGATATTTGCCCAACCAATCTCGGCAATTTATCATTGGCTTACCGCAGATTAAGCGAGGCACAACAACAGCAAGTACAAATTTTGTTTATTTCGGTTGACCCGGATAGAGACACCCCTGCCCAGTTGGCAGAATATGTCAATTTTTTTAACAGTGATATGATTGGTTTAACGGGCAATAAAGCGGATCTGGATGACATCACGCAACGTTATGGCGTGGTCTATGCCTTGCATAAAACGCCCGAAAATAGTCAGAACTACTCGGTTGACCATTCCGCTTTCACTTATTTAGTCAACCCCAAAGGCGAACTGGTTAAGCAACTGCCACACGGCACCAATCCCCGGCAATTTCAACAAGCCATTGAGCAGGCGCTGAAATCCTCTGTGCCGGTTCAATAATATTGTCAGGATTTCAATCACATTCAAACTTGAAAAGCATTATAGAATACTTATATCTACATTTTAATGCGATACCAACTTGATAGAGGTTTTAGAACAATGAATAAACACATTTCTCTCGCCGCGCTTATTTTGAGTGCTTTTGTAGCGGTTACCGGTTCGGTACAAGCAGAAACCGCCTCAGACATTGAAACGGCTAAAACGCTGACACTTTGCGTCGATTATTTCGATTTAACCGATGAAAACCAAAAAGCCGTCTATTTGAAAGAACTCGATCGTCGCGGTCAGCTCAGCGTTGAAGATCACGAAAATTTTGCAAAAGGTCAAGTGGTAAACGGTTGCACCCTGTGCGGCATGTACATGACCTTAGGCAAACCGCTTTCTGAAACCTCAAAGCAAATTCGTCCGATGGTCTTTAAGGCGGTTCACGTTTACCCTGAACATTATTATGTGACCCAATCGGGCATGGTGGTTAATCACTTTGCAAGAAAACCCGGTGTGATGCCGCCTAAGCTCAACGAATCTGTCCCCGAAACACAAGCACCGCCGGTGATTTTTAATGCACCGGGCGGACAACCCAAGCACCATTAGCGCGACACTATACTTTCAGTGCCAAAATGTTTAAAATGTCTGCCAATTTAACCCAAAAGGTAACCCCTTGCCTTTTTGAAAACAATGAGAAAAATCATGACACAAGATGAATTAAAACAACAAGTCGCGCAAGCCGCCATTGAATATGTGGTGGCAGACACCTATATTGGCGTTGGTACCGGTTCTACGGCAAACTTTTTTATTGATGAATTGGCTAAAATTAAAGGGCGCATTAAAGGCGCAGTGGCCAGTTCTGAAGCAACTGCTGAGCGTTTAAAAAGCCATGGTATCCCTGTATTAGAATTAAATGCTGTTGATGAACTGTCGGTTTACATCGATGGCGCAGATGAGGCCGATCCACAACTTAATTTAATTAAAGGCGGTGGTGGTGCTTTAACCCGCGAAAAAATCGTGTTGGCGGTTGCACAACAATTTGTGTGTATTGCAGATGACAGCAAAAAAGTCAATGTGCTGGGTAAGTTTCCATTGCCGATTGAAGTCATCCCGATGGCTCGCAGCTATGTCGCTCGTGAAGTCGTTAAGCGCTTTGGCGGAGAACCGGTATTGAGAGAGAATTTTACCACGGATAATGGCAATGTTATTTTAGACATTCATGGTCTGCAAATTACCGATCCCGTCGCCATGGAAACCGAGCTGAACAGTATTGTCGGCGTTGTCACCAATGGACTCTTTGCAGCACGTAATGCCGACATTTTCTTGTGTGGCACAGCCAATGGTGTTGAAACCATTAAGGTTGCAGATTAAAGGCTTAATATGCAAAATATCGCGCGAAATCTTTTTGGTGGTTTGGTACTGATTTTAATTGGCACGCTACTTTACTTAACGGTATTTTCAGATGGTTTAGGCAAAGCGCCTGCCATTACGGTTAAAACAGCACAAGGTCAAATGCTAGCGCTTAATCAACCGATGAAACCCGTTATGGTTACTTTTTGGGCAACAACCTGCTCCGGCTGTATTGCTGAAATGCCCCATTTAGCGAAAATCAAGCAACAATTTGGCGATAAATTTGAATTGGTTGCCGTCTCAATGGAATATGACCCGGCGGAACAGGTTGAAAAGTTTACCGCGAAAAATCCCTATCCTTTCTCTTTCGTAAAAGATACCGATGGCAAGATTGCCTCAGCGTTTGGTAAAGTGTTACTGACGCCCACCAGTTACTTAATTGCGCCAAATGGCAATATAAAATATCGAAAGGTCGGTGAAGTGGATTTTGATTGGGTCACCCAAGTGATTGATCAAATGACGCCAAATTTATAACTTTTTAATCCCCAAAACTTGCAACAAGGACACTTATGTCACATTCCCAAGATTTATTTAAAGCCGCTCAAAATCATATTCCCGGCGGTGTTAATTCCCCGGTTCGAGCCTTTAAAAGCGTTGGTGGAACGCCGGTATTCTTTAAAGAAGCCAAGGGCGCCTACCTGATCGATGAAGATGACAAACGCTACATTGATTATGTCGGTTCTTGGGGGCCGGCCATTTTAGGTCATGCGCACCCGGAAGTGATTCGTGCCGTTCAAGAAAAGGCAGAACATGGACTTTCATTTGGTGCGCCAACCGCCATTGAAACGACGATGGCTGACTTGGTATGCAAACTGGTTCCGTCAATGGAAATGATTCGCATGGTCAGTTCCGGCACCGAAGCCACTATGACAGCCATTCGACTGGCACGCGGCTATACCGGGCGGGATAAGATTGTTAAATTTGAAGGCTGCTATCATGGCCATTCTGATTCATTGCTGGTTAAGGCAGGTTCCGGTGCACTGACATTAGGCGTTCCCTCCTCACCCGGTGTTCCGGCTTGTTTGGCACAAGAAACGCTAACCTTAACCCACAATGATTCAGACGAAGTTCGTCAAGTTTTTGCCGAAATTGGCGATCAGATTGCTTGTATTATTGTTGAACCCGTTGCCGGTAATATGAATTGTATTCCGCCGGAACCCGGCTTTTTAGAAACCCTGAGAGAAGTCTGCGATCAATCCGGTGCCGTGCTTATTTTTGATGAAGTTATGTGTGGCTTCCGCGTCGGTCTTGGCGGTGCGCAAGCACGCTACCATGTCACTGCTGACCTGATTACCTTTGGTAAAGTGATTGGCGGCGGCATGCCGGTTGGTGCCTTCGGTGGTAAACGCGAAATCATGCAACATATTGCCCCGCTTGGCCCAGTCTATCAAGCCGGCACCTTGTCAGGCAATCCCATTGCGATGGCTGCCGGTTTAAAAACCTTAGAACTGATTAGCCAACCCGGATTTTTTGACGAATTAGACGCCAAAACCGCCAAACTGGTGAACGGATTGCAAGCCGTTGCTGATGAAGCCGGCATTGCGTTTACCACCAATCAGGTCGGAGGCATGTTTGGCTTGTTCTTTAACGAGGAAAAAGCGATTTCTCGATTTGCACAAGTCGCCAAAGGCGATATGGACAGATTCAAAGCTTTCTATCATGGTATGTTAAACGAAGGCATTTATTTAGCCCCTTCAGCCTTTGAGGCAGGCTTTGTTTCTATTATGCACTCGGATGAGGATATCGAGGCGACACTGAGCGCCGCACGCAAAGTGATGGCGACACTCTAAGCCAAATCCATGCTCGACCATTCGCCTCATCAAGCGCAAACACTGATTGCGCTTTTCAATGCGACCTTTTCAATAAGCCGGCACACACAACTGGTGTGCGGTGAAAAGGAACCGATTTACCGCCCCGCTGACAATCAATATCCTTACCATCGAATCCTCTTTGCACATGGATTTTTTGCCTCCGCTTTACACGAAATTGCACATTGGTGTATCGCAGGAAAACACAGAAGACAACTTGAAGATTTTGGCTATTGGTATGAACCCGATGGTCGTTCAGCTGAACGACAAGCTGAGTTTGAACGCGTTGAAGTGAAACCCCAAGCATTAGAATGGATCTTTTCGCAAGCGGCAAATTTTCCATTTCACTTTAGCGCCGATAATCTTGCCCTCAACAATCAACCTTCTAATCGTTTTAAAAGCGATGTTTATGAACAGGTGAAAACCTATCTAACCCATGGAATGCCGAACGATGCCCAAATCTGGACAAATCAACTCATTAGCCATTTTCGACCAAATCAACCGTTGAACCTAACAGAGTTCCAATTAAGCTAATGTGCTGTTAAAAATGGCCAGGCCAGGCTATTTTTTAGGGGGGTTAGGCTGACTAAAAATTGCCCAAACAATGATTAATACCAATCCAAGAAATATTCCAACCTCTAAAAATGCCCACATCATTAGAGTTTATCTACTTGAACCACATGACAATCGACGTCATCTTTCAGTTGCTTTAAGCCTTTTTGCACTTTTGCCTGCACGCTTTTCAAATCATCAAACACTTCGACCTTAACAATCACCGCATTAACGACAATATTCTTAATCGCTTTTTTCTGATTTTTTAACATCACTTGCTTATTGCCAATTATGGTACGGACTCTTTCAACATAATCCGGGATTTTATGTGCCGGAAAGCCATTTGGGGTGAACACCGCCAATTCATCGTCTTCCAGCCGCATCATCTGCCAGCTTTGCTCCGTCTCGGTTTGAATGATTTTGACCACCAAACGTAAAATACTGTCGCCAATCAGCCAAGAGTAATTTTTGTTATAGTAATCAAGATTTTGTATATCAAAGACGACAAAATATTTTTTGGTAATAATGCCCGACAGAGAATCATTTAAAAAGGTATCTAATTCCTTTTCATACAGAGATTTGTCCGGCAATCCGGTTAAAAAATCCCGATTCATATTCTGCTCAATATCAATCACATCCCCTTTGATGGCTTCTAACTCCTGAGCACCTTTCTGCACCCAAAGCGTTGTTTTAGTGGATTCATTTTCTATGACCTTCATTTCTGATAATGCTTCGGTAAGGATGATTTGAATCGCTTCCCGGGTCTTAGCGATAGCCAAACTATCCCGCATATCCCCTATGGTTTCTTGGTGTCCTTGAATATTGACAACAAACTCATGAATTCTGTCTTTTAATTCATTCGCCTTTTCAATAATTTGCGTTGTTTTTTCATTAATACCCAAGGATTCTTTGAAGTGGGCGCTTAAGATGTAAGATTCAAAGAGTCGATGATAGGCGGCATCTGTCAATCCATTTTCAGAGTTTTTTAACGATTTTATGCGCGAAACTAAGTTTTTATTTTCTCCCAAAAAATACGAATACCAAATACTAAACATCATTGGATTGATATCCAAATGATTGCTAACCAAATATTCTAATGTCTTATTCGCGACTAACTTCTTATTCATAAAACTCCTTAGACAGACTAGATGGGTATTTTTGTTTCAACCCTTTAATGAGCCTTTGATGGAGGCCGCCGAAACTGCCATTACTCATAAAAATAACCTGGTCGTCCGGCTGACAAAATTTAATCAAACTTTCATAAAGCTTATCATAGTTATCGGCTAAGGTAACCGGGCACTTAAACTGATCGATGTTTAGCTGCCATTGCCAAGCAGGATCAATAAATCCAAAAACGGCATCGGCACACGTAAATGCCTTTGGCAAAGTATGACGATGAACCCCTAATCTCATGGTATTGGACCGAGGCTCAAATACCGCAATTAAGCGTCCTGTTGGCTGATGGGACTGCTGAATTTTAGCACACATTCCGGCCAAAGAGGTCGCAATGGCTGTTGGATGGTGGGCGAAGTCATCATAGACCGCAATGTCATTAACGCGTCCGACCAACGTCATTCGACGACGAATTCCCTTGAACGTTGATAAGCTTGCCACCGCCAAATGTGGCGGCACACCACAGTGCACTGCGGCGGCAATGGCACTGAGTGCGTTGCGAACATTATGCGCCCCCGTCATGGGCCAATTGACCACGCCTTGAGATTGTTTTTGATAAAACACCTCAAACACACCGGCGTCTTGCTGTTTTAGACTTGCCGACCATTCTCCTCCGTCACCTTGCTGCTGAATTTGTGACCAACAACCCTGCGCAACCACATCATCCAGTGCAGGCTCATCATTGGGCATAATAATCAACCCATTGCCGGGAACCGTTCGCAGTAAATGGTGAAATTGCTTCTGAATGGCAGCCAAACTGTCAAAAATATCGGCGTGATCGAATTCTAAATTATTCAATACACAGGTTCGTGGGTGATAATGGACAAATTTTGAGCGTTTATCAAAAAAGGCGGTGTCATATTCGTCGGCTTCGACCACAAAAAAGGGGGCATCTCCTAATCGAGCGGAGACCCCAAAATTTTCAGGCACACCACCAATCAGAAACCCGGGGTTTAATCCCGCATCTTCAAGAATCCATGCCACCATAGATGCGGTAGAAGTTTTACCATGCGTTCCCGCCACCGCCACGACCCAACGATCTTTTAAAATATGATCGGCAAGCCACTGGGGACCGGAAGTATAAACTTGCTGAGCATTTAGAACTGCTTCAACGGCTTGGTGACCTCGGCTCAATGCGTTACCAATCACCACGGCATCGGGTGTCTGTTGTAGAAAATCCAATGAATCAGCCTCCATAACCTCGATGCCTGCCTTAGACAATTGGCTACTCATCGGCGGGTATACGGCCTGGTCGGAACCGGAAACCGTTACCCCCATGGCTTTTGCCAACTGCGCAATGCCCCCCATAAAAGTACCCGCAATGCCAAGAATATGAATTTTCAAACTTGCTCCTCTATCCATTAAACACGCACTCAATTGGCGCTATTGCGGCCAAAAAAATAACTGAACGCCTATGATATTGAAGAATCCTTAAAAAAGCCAACGCATTTGCTTGCCGAAACCCCTTTTTGCCCTTAAACTTTCGACATGTCCTACCAATTTATTGATCAAACTGATACGTTACACGCCTTTTGCCAATCCATTCAGTCTAGCCCGTGGCTTGCGATTGATACCGAATTTGTGCGAACGGATACCTATTTCCCGATTTTGAGCTTGATACAAATTCAAAACGCCTCCGGTATCGCTGCCATTATTGATCCCATCGCGATTGATGACCTCAGTTCATTATGGGCAGTGTTGCAGGATCCGAATATAGTCAAAGTATTTCATTCTGCTCGGCAGGATTTGGAAGTGCTCTACCAAGTCTCGGGACAATTACCCGTCAATATTTTTGACACACAGATCGCCTGTGTATTTTTAGGCCATGGTGATTTAGCCGGACTGGCTCGTGTGGTGGCTGCGGAACTCAATATCACTTTAGAAAAAAGCCAAACCCGCACAGATTGGCAACAACGACCCTTGAGTGCTGAACAATTAGCTTATGCCATTGATGATGTCCGAACGCTGGCACCCTTATATGAAAAATGCTTAAGCAGATTAACGCCAGAACAGCTTGACGCATTACAACAAGACTTTGCTGCTTTATTAGAGGTACGGTTGTATGAACTCGCGCCTCAAAATGCCGGCGAAAAAATAAAAACGGCGAAAAAACTTCCCCGCAAAAATCGCGCTATTGCCTTCCGGCTTGCCGAATGGCGTGAACGTCATGCGATTGAACATAATCGACCCAAACGTTGGATTCTCTCCGATGATGTGCTGGTCGCCATCGCCAAACGCCCTCCTGCAAACGTTGAAGCTCTATACAAAGTTCCTCATATCAAAGTGTCATCCATTAAAACCTATGGGGAAACTTGGATATCCTTGATTGACGAGGTCTTTTCAACCCCTGAGCTTTGGCCCATTCTCCCGCCGCCGGATACCCCGCCTAGTCTGCAAGAAACCGTTTTTTTAGAGATTGGTTTTGCTTGGGCAAATCAAGTGGCGTTGGATTATCACATTAACCCTCATAATGTCATTCAAAAAGCCGATTTACTCGCTTTAATTCGTCAGTCGGATAGGGTGTTAATCGGTTGGCGCCATCTTTTGATTGAAACCCCTTTGCGTGCTTTTTTTCGAGGAGAAATGCCATTATGCTGTGACAATAATCGGCTGATTCAAAAAACCGTCACTTAATGGAAACACATCCCCTCTAAAATAGCCAATCATGTTAACAGGAAGATCGCACTATGTCAGAACCTGCCCATAATGTCCTTTATGCCCAAGCCGGCGGCGTCACCGCTGTCATTAATGCCAGTGCAGCCGGTGTCATTGAAATGGCGCGCAGACATCCCGAAAAATTTGGCAAAATCTATGCGGCAGTCAATGGAATTGTCGGGGTACTGGAAGAAACCTTAACCGATACCACTCAGTTTACCGAGCAGATGCTAGACCAATTAAAAACCCAACCCGGCGCCGCCTTTCAATCTTGCCGTTTTGACTTAGACACGCTTGCTGAAAACCCTGAACAATACCAACGCGTTTTAGCGGTTTTTCGTCAATACAATATCGGCTATTTTTTTTACAATGGGGGGAATGGTTCGATGGTAACCGCCCAAAAAGTAGCGGACTATTGTACGGAAAAGGGGCACCCGGTGACCTGTATCGGGGTGGCTAAAACCATTGATAATGACCTGGCGCTATCACACTGTAGCCCCGGGTTTGGCAGTGCGGCTAAGTACATTGCCACCAGTTTGCTTGAAGCGACCTTGGACTTGATTTCAATGCATAATACCTCTACTAAGTTCTTTGCGCTCGAAGCGATGGGGCGCAATGCAGGTTGGCTAACCATTGCAGGCGGCTTAATTAAAACCCAAATACCCGATGCTCCCTTAATCGTGCTACCCGCTGAGCGCGCTTTCAGTCAACAGGCTTTCCTAGATAAGGTGAACCATTTTATCGAACACAAAGGGTATTGTGTTTGTGTGGTATCTGAAGGCTTGACCAATGAGGATGGCAGTTATATTTCCATTGAAAATATCGAGCACACTCACAGCCATGACTATACCCAACTTGGCGGTGTGGCGCGCACACTATCCAACCTGGTAGCTCAAACTTTTAATTGTAAAACCCACAGTGCCGTTCCCGATTATTTACAACGTTCAGCCAGTCATATCGTCTCTGAAACCGACTGGCAAATGGCTTATCGTGCCGGGAAAGCTGCGGTACAAGCCGCATTAGACGGGCTTCATGGCGTACTGCCAACCATTCAGGTTTTGAGTGAGCAACCGTTGGTTTGGCGCTATCAAAATGTTGATTTGGTCGAAGTGGCTGACCTGGAAAAACGGGTGCCGGATAGCTTTATCTGCGATGACGGCATGGATATTACCCAAGCGGCTTTGGACTATCTCAAACCTTTAATCAAAGGTGAAAGACCCATTCCTTATCAATATGGTCTACCGGCCATTGCGCCCATTCAGTATCAATGTATCAAACAACAACTGCCCCCTTACAAAGTCGTTAAATAAAGTCCTTCTAGTGAAAAAAATGGCCAGGCCTGGTCATTTTTTCACCCCCTGAGCCTTTAATTGGCTTAAAATATTAGGTTTTACCAAGGTTATACAAACATCCTACCAATAAAATGAAAGGCGATTTTATGAACTTAACAAGCATTAACCTTGAACAAATCGATATTCAAATGTTATGGAATACCGTCATTATTGACTGGGGAACGAATCTAATCTTTGCACTCCTCATTTTTCTCGTGGGGAAAATGATTGTTAAAGGCATCACCAAACTGACCACCAAATTGCTCGAAAGAGCCAATGTGGATGCCATGTTGATTAACTTCATTACCGCCATTGTCAGTGCCATATTATTATTGTTTGTGGTTATTGCTGCCCTTAGCCAATTAGGCATTGATACCACGTCTTTGGTAGCATTAGTCGGTGCGGCCGGAATCGCCATAGGTTTAGCGCTGAAAGATTCGTTGCAAAACTTTGCATCGGGCGTGATGCTCATTGTGTTTAAACCCTTTCAAGTCGGTCATTTTGTCGAAGCCGCCGGGGTAATGGGCACCATCGAATCGATTGGTATTTTCAGCACCCAGATGAAAACAGGCGATAATAAAACCCTTATCATCCCGAATGGCAATCTTTATAAAGGGATCATCATTAACTATTCTGCTAAACCCACTCGCCGAGTGGATATGGTATTTAGTATTGGCTATGACGACGATATTGCATTGGCTAAATCGATTTTAATGCAACTCCTCGAAGCAGATGAAAGGGTATTAAAAGACCCTGAACCTGTTGTGAACATCGCTCAATTAGGGGCTTCCAGCATTGATTTCAATGTGCGTCCTTGGGTACAATCATCAAATTTCTGGCCGGTGAAATGGGATATGAATGAAAAGGTTAAACAAGCCTTTGATGCCGCCAACATTGGCATTCCCTATCCGCAAATGGATGTGCATTTACACACAGAATCTAATTCAACACTTTCTTCAAAATAATTAAGGGCTCTCTATGAAAAAAAATGTTTTACTCCTTGCGCTCAGCAGCGTCATCATCACTCAACCTGTTTTGGCTAAAGATAAACCCAAATATGGCTTAAGCGGGGCGGGGGAAGCCGGTTATGCCAATACAACGGGTAATGTGGTTTCTGAATCCCTCTACGCTGCCCTGAAAGCCGACTATAAGCAAACGGACTATCGCTTAAAAAGTTTAATTGAAGCCAAAAATAAATCTGAAGATAAGGTGGCTACTGAGGAACGCTATGTTGGTGAAGTGCAAACTGACTGGTTCTTAAATGCCTATCCGCAAGCCTATGGCTTTGGGCAAGTTCGTTTGGAAAATGATCGTTTTGTCGATATTGACCTGACCGCTTTTGTATTGGCCGGTTTCGGTTACAGTTTCTTTGATGAGAAAAATCTGGTTTTAAGCACGGAGCTAGGTTTAGGGCGTCAATCGACCGGCTACACCCAAAAAAGTGGTCAAAAAGATATCAATCAAACCATTATCAAAGGTTCAGCCAATTTTGAGTATGGTTTTAACGACCAGGTTAGATTCTTGCAAGATGTAGCCGTTTATAGCGGTAGTGATCAAATGCAATATGAAACCAATACGGGCCTGAAAGTTAAATTAAATGGCAGCTTGAGTCTAAAAGCGAATTACAAAATTCGTTACAACGATACCCCCGCTGTCGGTAGCGTTAACAAAGATACTGAAACCTTTTTAACCTTGATTTACGACTTCTAGCTTTAAGGCAATCCCCTCTTAAACTGACACTAACAACGCCGGCTTATGATGGCTGGCGGCTTGTCATAAAACCCTCATAAACTGTTTATAAAAGCATCACTGAACCGTCATCTGCGCCGGGTAATATGTTTTAAACCATATTACGGGAGCTAGAGAATGTCAGAAAGTGCTGCAACAAAAACGCTGGTTAAAACCGCCGTGTATAACACGCCCTTCCTGAGCCGAAAAGGATTGCTTGATCGACTTTTTACACATTGGTTTGACCGGTTAGTTTACCCACAAATCTGGGAAGACCCTGAAGTGGATATTGACGCCTTAAGTCTCAACGAGCAGTCTCGTATTTTTACCATTTCATCAGGCGGATGTAATGTATTGAATTATCTGACACTCAAGCCCCAATCCATTACCGTTGTCGATTTAAATGAGGCGCATATTGCCCTACTCAAATTAAAAATAGCGGCCATTCAACACCTTCCGGATGCCGAATCGTTTTTTGACTTTTTTGGCCGTGCTAACTTAACTAAAAATCTGGACACTTATGCCATTCATATTCGACCACACCTAGACGAAAAAACCTTAAATTATTGGGAAGGCAAAGAAGGACTTTGGCGAAAAAAACGTATCGAATACTTCTCCGATGGCTTTTATCAACACGGTTTACTGGGGCGATTTATTGGCCTCATTCACTGGATAACTCGACAATTGGGTTACGACATCAGCAAGGTGATGCAAGCGCGTAATTTGCAAGAGCAACAACAGTTATTTAATGAACACATCGCGCCTGTTTTTGATACAAGACTGGTGAAATTTCTCTGTCACCGTTCAGTTGTGCTTTACAGTCTTGGCATTCCCCCTGCTCAATTTGATGAAATGCTCCAAGAATCTCGACTAGACCAACAAGGTATGCATGAATTACTTAAAGAGCGTGCTCGACGACTTGCTTGCGATTTTCCTTTAAATGACAATTATTTTGCCTGGCAAGCCTTTAATCGCAGCTATGACATTAAACACCGTCAAGCCGTGCCTCGCTATTTGAAAAACCCCGCATTTACAACCTTAAAAGAACAGGTTCAGCAGATTAATCTTCACCATAAATCCATGACTGAAAAGTTAAAAGCCATGCCTGCAAACAGTCTAAATGCTTATTTATTACTGGACGCACAAGATTGGATGAATGCTGAACAGTTGACAGAGCTTTGGCAAGAAATCACCCGCACCGCGCAACCGGGTGCCAAGGTTGTCTTTAGAACAGCGGGGGAAAAGTCGCCGCTTGAAGATAAATTGCCAGCCGGCATTTTACAAAATTGGACAACGGATGCCGATGCGAATCAACACTGGACGCGACAGGATCGTTCAGCGATTTATGGTGGAGTCTATGCTTACACACTTAGCGCTTAGTCTTATCCATGCTTGAGGGGGATGACATTTGCCAAGCCGCACAAATTTGGCTCACAATCCACCAACGGCTCAATAATCAACAGGCTTTTCGGAATGTCCGTACACAGCTACAGCTAGAGAAAATCGGTGATGAATGGCTGCCTGCAACCTTGAATCAAACAGACTATGACAACAGCTATGTGTGTTCACCCTATACCGCTTATATTTCTTATGCCAAGCAAGAGCTTCCCTTACTGAAAAATCCGCTTTGGGAAACCTTGGCTAAGTTGGGATTGGGGTTAGCAAGCATCTGGCTAAAAGGCATTCAGATTAATCGAACCCTCTCCATCAATAATTGGCTATTTTCAACCAATCTTCCCGGAGATTGGTCCGCTGAAAATTTACACGATTCGACTCAAAACTGGATCGCCCGCTATCCAACGCACAGCATTAGCATCCGCTCACTGAATCCGCTTCACCACCCTGCCTTAATCAAACGTCTAAACAGTCAAAATTGGTTATTAATGCCGGCACGTCAGGTTTTTGTGTTTGATGGCCGGCAACCGGATTGGTGGCGGCGAAATAACTGCAAAAATGACCAACGTCTATTGCGCAAAACCCCCTTGCAGTACGTAAGCAACGAACAATTCTGCGAAAGCGACTTTCCGCAAGTTGAACGCTGCTATAACCAACTGTTTATTGAAAAACATTCCAATTTCAATCCGCAATTAACCGCTGAATATTGTTTGCAATTACACAGGTCAGGCCTGGTTAATTTTCAAGGGTTCCGGGATGAAACAGGACGAATCATTGGTGTGGTTGGGTTCTTTACCCAAAGGAACATTATCACATCGCCAATCCTCGGCTATGACACCCAACAACCGAAATCTCTAGGACTTTATCGGCTGTTAATCACCCTGATTTTAAAACAAACCCACCAGTCAGCAATGGCAATGAATTTGAGCTCCGGTGCCGGCGAATTCAAAGCCATGCGCGGCGGAGAAGCGACTGTGGAGTACACGGCCTATTATGTACAGCATCTCCCCACCGTCAGGCGCTGGGGTTTTAAAGCCTTTAACTTAGTGTTAAACCAAACCCTGCCAAAACTTTTTTCAAAACGGTATTTTTAACAGAGATTTTCACTCAACCTGGAACGATCGCCATGCCTAATACAAAATCTTTACCGGAAACAGATGATCTTCACAATCTATTTCATCAAATGTTGAAGTTTAAGCATTTGATCGAAACCGAAGCAAGACAACTCATTTACGAATTCCCGCACAGCCAAACTCAGACAGACAACCTACTCAGTCTGATTAATATGATGCACTATGTCGCCATGCGACGCCATGCTGTTCACAATTTACAATCTCAACTGGCTCAAGCGGGACTGTCTTCATTAGGGCGTATTGAACCGCATGTGTTAACCACTATTGTATCGGTATTGAATATCCTTTCAAAAGCCACACAACAAGAGACCTATACAGCACGATTACCCGACAATACCATTGATTATCAGCAAGGCTATAAAATTCTCAAAGCGCGCGCGCAAAGACTGTTCGGCTCAAAACCAGCTTCACGCACAGAATATATTATGGTGACCATTCCCAGTGAAGCAGCAGATCAATCTGACTGGTTTGACGCCATGTTTGCAGCGGGCATGAACTGCGCGCGGATAAATTGCGCACATGATTCAGTAGAAATCTGGCAGAAAATGGTGGATCAAATTCACGCTTACTGTCGCGCCAATCAAGTCCAATGCCCAATCATGATGGATTTAGCGGGTCATAAAATTCGTACCGCCAATGTTTTGCCAACACCTGAAAGACAAGATTTTCACAAAGGCACACTAAAAGCGCCAAGAATTTTTTTAAAGGACTGGTTATTACTAAGGGGCCAGACCACAGAAAAAGGGTTTAACTTCAATCAATTTTCGAAGCCGATCGCCGTTGTCTTCAACTGTAGCTATCCACCTGTTATCGATAAGCTCAACTTGGGTGAAATGGTTTGGATTGATGATGGCAAAATTGGAACCGTTGTGAAAGCCATTACAGAGGAAGGGGTGTTGTTGCAAGTCACCCAAGTTGGCCCCAAGGGCGTTAGACTCAAACCTGAAAAAGGATTAAACTTACCTCAAACTGATTTACAACTCCCCGCATTGAGTCAAAAAGACCATGCCGATTTACAGTTTATTTGCCAACATGCCGATTTAGTCGCCTTGTCCTTTGCAGAAACCGCGGATGATATCCTCTATTTACAACAACAGCTACAGCATCTCAATCGTGCTGATTTACCCATTATTGCCAAAATTGAAACCCCAAAAGCCGTTGTTAACCTGCCCAAAATCATTGCGACTGCTTTAGCAAACAATCTGGATTTTGGGGTCATGATTGCTCGAGGTGATTTGGCGGTTGAGTTAGGCAGTGTACAAATGGCAGAAACCCAAGATGCGTTATTAAGACTCTGCGAGTCAGCACACATTCCCATTATCTGGGCCACTCAAGTTCTTGAGACCCTTGCCAAAAAAGGCGTGGTATCGCGTCCTGAAATCAGTGATGCAGCCATGTCTCAGCGCTCAGAATGCGTGATGCTCAATAAAGGGCCTTTTATTATTGAAGCCGTCCGTATTCTCAGTGAAGTTCTGCACAGAATGGAACACACCCAATATAAAAGCCATACCCATTTACCAATATTAAAATGGTAAAGTAATCGAGCGGTTCTTTTACTTGAAACAAACCGTGAATCAAAGCGATCATTTCTGAGTTGATTTATATACGGAGTCTTTTAAATGTCTTACGATAAAAACCTGATGCAGAATACCGGCACGGGTTATGCCAAAATCACCTATATCCTTTATTTGGTTGGGCTGTTATTTCCTATCTTTGCACTGATTGGGCTGGTGATTGCTTGGGTTAAACGCAACGGCGATGGCAATCCTGCTTGGTTAGAACAGCATTACCGCTTTCAGTTTCAAACCTTTTGGTTTGGGTTGATTTATTTACTCATCGGTTTTTTATTGACCGCTTTTATGATCGGCTGGTTGATTCTAGCATGGTGGCTTGTTTGGTTGATTGTTCGCTGTATTAAAGGACTGATTGCGATTGATAATCAAACAGCCATCCAGGGCGGTTTTTTCAGTTTGGCGGCGCCACAAGCGCCCGCATCAAGCGGGGATCCATAAACCGGCTCATATCGGTTAATTTTCTAGCAATATTAACGGATTGTTTTCACCAAATACCGTTGTGCCTTTCGGGGCTTGAATGGCAATAACTTTTGCATTAACAGGCGCTTCAATACGATAATATTTTTGCCAGGCCTGGGTAGATTGCAGTTGTGCCTTGGCTTTTAGCATGGCTTGCTCGGCTAAATCATAGGCCAATTTTGCGGCATCAAATTCTCTTTTGGCCGTTACGGTTCGGTCATATAAATCAGCTGCTTGATCCAATTCAATTTGCGCATCGGCCAATTTCAGCTCCGACGCTTTTAGCGCTGCTGCTTGCATTGCCAACTGCGCTTGATAGGCTTGGTCATCAATTTGCATCAATAATTGACCCGGTTTAACCCTTTGCCCGACCTTAACCGTAACCTGCTGCACCTGACCGGAAACCAAAGCGCCAATTTGAATTTTTGCTGCTTGAACCTTTAGATTGATCCCCAACAGCAATATCAAACCCATCATCAAGGGTAAAGATGGCTTCCCCGCTAAGTTATTGAATATGTGCTTCATAATTTTCCTCATGATTGATTATTTCGGCAGGTTTCTTAAAGCTGGGGGCTTGTCCACTTAAAAAATCCAACTGTGCCCATGCCAATGTCTGTTTAAACTGCTGTGAAATCATTTGATAATTGGATTCTGATAACTGAACCATCGAATCGCCTAAATCTGTCTGAGATTCATTTTCGTAGAGTGCACGACTGAAATCCAAATATAAATCCGCATAATCTGCTTGTAATTGCAATTGTTTTTTCTCTGCTTCAGACAATTTAATCGTAAAAAATAATTCAGACACCTGGTCTCTCAACGCCTGTTTGGTCGCCGCTATTTGTGCTTGAATTTGCTGAATCTGTGCTTTCTGCTTCGCCACAGCGGAAGATTTCAGGCCGCCATCGACCAAAGGCATTTGCATTGACAGATCAACCCGCCAATTCCCTTCATATTTTTTTTCATAACTGGACAGTTGACCACCCCAAGCATCCAAACGGAATACCGGGTTATTAGCCACTTTTTCACCTTGCAATTGTGACAAAGCGGCTTGTCGCTGAAGCCCCAAACCTTTTAACTGAAGATTATTGGAAAGAACCTGCTGCTGTAATGCTTCCAAAGTCGGAAGACTGCGTTGGCTGTAAGCCTCTAAATTAGGAAAGGTCAATTTGTCTGACAAGGCTTGGGGCTGCCCCACCAAGTTTGCAAGCACACTTCGAGTACGTCTTTGTTCATTTTCCGCTTTAGACCGTAATAGCAGAATTTTTTCATAATCATTTTGTCGCTTTAAATAAGCGACATCGGATATTTGGTGCAATTCATGACGATCCTTCGCTTTATCCAGTATCACGTAAGCCACGGCCATGGACTCGTTTTGCACCCGGTACTGGTAATCAGCCAAAATGATATTAAAAAAAGCTTGCATCAACTGTAATTGAAACTGATGATTTTGGCGAACGCCAAACCGACTTTCGGCTTTGGTCAACTGTTGTTGCGCCTCGGTTAGGGCATTTTGACGACCAAAATCATAAAGCTGTTTACCCACATGCAAAGCCAGTTGATGATTTTCTTGAGTTTCATTGGCGAACTCTCGCCAACCTAATCGACCCACAACATTCAATTCCAACGCATTAACCGATTGCTGTTGTCCAATCAGGGCAAGTGCTTGCTGTTGTTTGGCTTGTTGTAACTGCACCTGTGGACTGATTGTGACCGGCAGTGCCATTAAACTTTCTAAGCTAAGGGGTTCAGGAAGCGCGAGGGGATCACCTGCCTGAGCAGGCATGACAGAAATGACGGTTAGTCCTAAAGACAATGCCGGACTGAGCCATTCCTTTAAGGAGAATAGAGAAAAAAATTGCATGGTATTTCAGGCCTATTTTTGTGCTCGCTTATAACGGGTAAATGACATTTTTTGATAACTGCCATCCAACACATATTGCCCTAATAATAAAAACTCTTGTTTGGTTCGGGTGGGGCCGGTGTATCGAACAAGAGGCTGACCGTCTAAACCAAAAATCATCATCACCGGTGTTGCTCTGACTCGATATTTTTTTTCTGATAACCTCTGTGACGTGCCTTCTGTACCATCAAAATCGACCATTTCATTTGAACCTTCAATATCCATCTGATAGGTTAAAAAGTGTTTTTTATAGAAGGCAATGACATCAGGCTGATTCAAAATGGTCTTTTTCATACGATCACAAAAAGGGCATTCTTCCATGTGGAAAAAAATAAAAATGCCTTTTTTGTCATTTTCTTTCGCCAAGGATAATTCTTCTTGTAAATTGCCGAAGGTTTCATCAAAAAAATCTGCTGCAAAACTTGCCGTTGACGCCAAAAATAAAGCTGCAATTAAACCGATCTGTTGCAATAATTTCATGAAAGCCCTCAGTTATGCATTTTTAAATACGCATTAGCTTAACGTAAAGATGCGCCCTAAATGTGATTAAAAAATGCAAATAAACCCCTCAATTAACTGTCCCCATCTTTAATTAGAGCTTTGAATTGTGGATTGTCCTTTATATTGGTAAATGCAGGATCGGCTTGTACTTGCTCTTTATAACCTTCAGAGTCTTCCAGCGCCTTTCTCAAGAAGTCAATCGCTTCAGTTGGGCGATCCATCGATGCATAAGCCCCTGCCAGTTGATAAAAGGCATGTTTATTCTGTGGATCTATTTTCAACGCCTGATGGCATAAATTAATGGCCCATAACGGCTCTTCCATTTCTAAAGCAATATCGGCTTTATAGGTCATGGCTTCTGCATTACTCGGGTCGATCTCTAAAATCTGGTCATAAATGGCCATCCGATTACTGGAAATGGTTTCTTGACCGGCCTTCAACCATAAGCTATGAATATCTTTATGCTGTGACAAGCGTTTTTGAGCACTGGTAATGCCGCGCGATTTACGATTCAATTCATCTTCAAGCTTGGCTAAACGCGCTTCATATTCTGCAATGACTTTGCTCACTTTAGCATCCGCCAGATGCATGACCTTTTCTTTTATCTCGCGAATTGATGTCCAGCCAACGAGTAATAGAATGGATGAAATCCCTGCGATTAAATAAAAGAAATAAGTAATGGTATCGGTCGCATAACCCACTGCGCGAGAAGTCGCTGTCAGTTCACGATCTACCACTTCCCTGGTAATTTCAACATGCAAGTCATTCATATCAACCCGTAATTGACGCAATTCGTCAATGACATATCGTTCAACAAACGGGTTATACATAGGTTCCTGAAGCTGTTCAATATCTTGCGTTTCTTTAGAATGGCGCTGAGTTGCCATACTCATCGTACTAACGAAGACACTGCATAAACTCATCCAAACCATTAATGCTCGCATATCGCTTTTCCGTGATTATGGACTTCAATTAAATTTTCATGCAAGGATTTAATTGCTTTCTCGTAATCGGTTTCGTTGACGAAAAACTGCATTTCTACCTGGCGCATATTTTGTTGAATGGCTTCGACATTGATATCTTGATCAAATAAGGTTTGCACGGCTTTTGCCAGTAGACCTTTAATACGCATATCACTCCCCATCGCAGAAGCCAAGGCGACTTTACTGGTTCTAATGGATGCCGTTAGCAATGCTTGTTGTAACTGTTCAGACAAGCGTTTCGCTTTTTTCAAAGAGGTGTTTAAATAAAAGGTAATGGTATTGGCATTAAAATCTTTGGTAATCACCTCACACCGTAATCGATTGCTGGTATCAATCATGATTTTTTCATAGTGCCCTTGTTGCCCCATCATTTCTTGATCAAACAGCTCCAAAGCAATCAAATGCCGCATACCGGCAATAATTTCAACCTGCGGAGATTCACTCACATAATCTTCGGTAAATAAAGTACCGTGATGCACGGGATCAAAGGTATTTTTAATCCGCAACGGAATCTGTGCTTGCCGTAAGCCTTGTGCCGCTTTTGGATGAATGGCTTCCATTCCTAAATTAGCTAACTGATCTGCTATATCGTAATTAGTCTTACCAATCGGCACCACATTCTTTTCACCGACCAATCTCGGATCCGCACTGCTCAAATGATATTCTTTATGAATCACGGCCTCGGTTGCTTGGCACATCACCGCAATGCGGCTAAAGGTCATTTCACTGTAGCCTCGATCAAAGGTATACATTAAGTTTTCTTGGCAATGCGTATACCCTGTTACGATAGGAAGTTCTCGGGTGAAATCAACCCCCTCAAAATGCAAACGAATCATTTCATCGAGCGGTAAAGGCTCTTCTGATTGCCAACCCGTTAAATCAATCAGGCGAGCATTCAACCCTTTTGTTTGCAACTGGTGGGTTAAATTCCAAGCACTATGCGCTTCGCCAATACTCGCCAATAATTCTCGAACCGTGAGCAAGTGCGTTTCCAAAGAGAAATGCCCATGATGACACAAATCCTGTAAATGATTGAGTAGCTGTTTGGTTTGTGCAATGCGTTCATCAATAAAATCATTGGCTTTTTGCCTTAACGCATCCTCGGAAAATAAATACGCATTGATTTTATTCAGTTTAAGACTGAGCTGATCCAAGGCAATTCGCCAATCTTCGTTTACATCGTCATTGGCAAATAAACCATACACCCCGGGCTTATTATTTTTTTTGTGCTCTAACAAGTCATCGGTAATGCCGGCATAGGCAGACACCACAAATATACGGTTATAGGGGTTTTCCGGATACAGAATAATATTATCGCGCACGGCTTCATATTCACTCATAGACGTGCCACCGATTTTTTCGACACTTAATGAAGGATTTAATTTTGACATTTTATGTTTTGACAACGGCTAGATGATTATTGAACAATCATCTAACGTTATGATTTACTCTCTTTTTAAGGTTAAATAAGGTGTTTTACGTGCTAAAAATAGCCAGGCCTGGCTATTTTTAGCTGGCTGAAAAGCGGAAATTAAGCATCTACCAACACATAAGAACCATCTTTATCATGGGTTTCACGGCCTGTGACGGGCGGATTAAAAACACACACCATTCGCATTTGACTCCCTTTATTGGCTCGCAAAATATGTTGATCATTTTCATTTAAGGCGTAAACCGTTCCTTCACGAATGGCATGAACTTTTCCGTTTTTCTTTTCTTCTATTTCGCCTTCGCCTTCAATACAATAGACGGCTTCCAAGTGGTTTTTATACCAAAGGTGCAGGTTTTCACCTTCTTTAATAATCGTATCATGCAAAGAAAAACCCATGCCATCCTTCGCTAAAAGCAGACGACGACTACGCCATTGCGCTGAATCCACATCTGCATCCGTTCCAACCACATCATCATATAAATTTTTAACAATCATTTTATTGACTCACTTTTGCAACTGCATTTTCAAGAATATCAAAGCCTTCATTAATCAAGTCTTCGGTAATGACTAGAGGCCCTAAGAATTTAATCACTTCATCCCCGGCACCGGCGGTTTCAATGATCAAGCCATCTTCAAACGCTTGTTGACAAACTTTTCCGGTCATAGCAGGGTCTTTAAATTCTGCGCCCCAAATCATACCGTGACCGCGGATATCTCGGATATACTGCGGGAAGCGTAAGGCCAGTTTTTCCAATCTTTTTTGCACTAAATTCGATTTCTGCTTCACTTCTTTTGAAAAACTGTCATCGGACCAATACTCATTCAGCGCCACGGCTGAAGAAACAAATGCCAAGCTATTTCCTCGGAAAGTTCCTGAATGTTCACCCGGACTCCATTTATCTAACTCAGGTTTCAATAGAACCATCGCCATCGGCTGTCCTGCCCCAATTGATTTTGACAAGGTTACGATATCCGGTACGACGCCGGCTCTTTCAAAACTAAAGAAATCGGAAGAACGTCCATTGCCCACTTGAATTTCATCGGCAATCATCAGAATATCAAAATCATCACAAATCTGACGCAAATCTCTTAACCACTGTTCACCGGAAACGTTAATCCCCCCTTCAGCTTGAATGGTTTCTAATACAATCGCTGCGGGTAATTCGGTTCCGCTGGACGCATCTTCCAATATCTTGCGGATATAAGCAATGGTATCCACTTTATCACCCAAGTACTTATGAAACGGGATCTGTGTCGTATAGCCAGGAACCCCATAGCTTTCATCGTGATAATAGCTATTACCCGTAATACTTAATGACCCCATTGACATACCATGAAAGCCATTGGTAAATGACATCACTTGCTTACGGCCTTTTACTTTACGAGCAATTTTTAATGCGGACTCAATGGCATTGGTTCCGGTCGGTCCAACAAACTGCAATTTATAATCCAGGTTTCTGGGCTCTAGAATGTTATAGACGAAGGCTTCAATAAAGGCTTTTTTGGCGATCGTTCCCATATCAAGGGCATGACCAATCCCATCATTTTGCAAATACTCAATCAAAGCAGCATTGATCAGTGGATTATTGTGGCCGTAATTTAACGCCCCCGCACCGGCAAAAAAGTCAACGTAGCGTTTTCCGGTTTCATCCCAAACCTCTGCCATTTTCGCTTTTTCAAAAATCACCGGGAAAGAACGGATATAACCTCGAACTTCTGATTCATATTTATTAAAAATTTCTAATGACATGTTTTTTTTCCTTATCTAAGTAATTTGGTATTTTAGTGTTTGATCTAGCAAGCGATTAGCGGCCATTAAAGCATAGCGATATCCGATTGATCTGGTGCGGTCAGCGAATACAATTCTTCCGCCTCATGGCCTTCTGAGCCAAAATGCACCTCTTCAATAAATGCCGTTACCGTCAGCTGCAAGCCATATTGCTCGGCAAAAGATTTAAACAAACCCTGTGAAGCCTTATTGGACGGACTGATCGTGCAACATACTTGGGAAACTGTCGCACAACCTTTTTGATTATCCAGCAGTGCCTGTATCATCCGCTTGGCCAATCCTTGACCACGCATTGTCTTTGACACCGCAACCTGCCAGATAAATAATGATTGGGGTTCATCAGGGCGAAAATAGCCTGACACAAACCCGACGATTTTCTGATTGTGCTCAACAACAATACAGCTATCCGCAAAATGCGAGGCTTGTAAAAAATACAGATAACTGGAGTTGACATCTAATGGCGGCGATGCCTTGACTAACGCATAAATAGCAAGCCCGTCTTCTAAATTTGGCTTTCGAAAAATTAAATTGTCTTGTGTCATGTCAAATTTTGCCTTTTTTATTGTTTTTTAAATGGATATCTAGGGTCGCTCAGCTATTGAAAATTCACTAAGGAAAGGACATGGCAAAATAAGTTTTTACATTGAATAACCGCCGACAAAAATCTCGGCTAGCAACCACTCTCGCCAAACTGATACTAAAGACGATATTTTCCTCAGGACTGATCCTTTGGATTAGACTTGACCGCAAGGGGTCTATAAAAATCGAGGGGCGCCTAAACGCAAATGACAGTGTAATAAATACATCTGAACGTTTGATAACTTAACCTTTTGGGCTATGAAATTGACAATACTTTAACAAATAACAAGCTGAAATGCAACCAATAGCGCCATAACACCCCTAACGAATCAATAGCAACTTATTGAAAACCCTATATAAAACAATATATTCTTTAAACTAAGACTTTAACCCTTCAGAATCGGACTTACGCATTCTATAGTAATAACGAACACCGTAAGGATCTCGATCCTCTTCGTCCATCATGCGCTGCATATCTTCAAACAAACCAGGAAATAATAATTCGTAAATCTGTTCTAGTTTTTCAACATCTTCTTCATCAACCGGTACTTCGATGATTCTTAACTTAGGGCACGAAAACGCGGTAATATCCAATGCCTCTAAATTCATGCGATCCACTTCAAAATCATAGTCATCTTCGTATAAATCTTTAATAACCCAACCCATTCTGCTCTCCTATTTCTATTCTTTGGCGAGCAGATTAAGCAAGAAGCTCACCAAAAAATTGCGCGGGTGTCATGTCCTAAACCAATACCTCAACGAATCGGTTGTTTGGCAATTTCTGCAGCCATTTCTTCAAAACTTTGTTGTGCTTTAAACTGCTGCCATAAAGCCGCGTCATTGCGCATTGAGGTTTCAACAGCCGCTTTAACCACCTGAGTTTTAGCCGCTTCATCAATACCAACCAACACATACAATCGGCCATTGGGTCCGGTTCTGGTTTGGTGCACTCGCGACCCCACCAGCGTTTGATGGGTAATGGTTTTTAACGTTGAACTGGCCGCCGCATCAACTGTTTCACTGTCACCTTTTCCCGTGGTGCCCAAATACTGCTTAACCATTTTCTTAACTTCAACTTGAAGTTGCTCGGCTAACCGCCCTCGACCATCCGCAGCGGCAATATCCTTCATAAAACTAAACCCGGCTTTTGAAGGCTCTGCAATTCCAACGGCACTTAACACCAGACTTTTCACCGGAACATCACACACCCAATCCGGCGCAATTACGGTTGAATTCGGGTAAACACAAGTGGTTGCCGATGCTGGCTCTTTTGGTTTTTCTTTGGTGCTGCTACACCCTCCTAAAAAAGCCAAAAAGGAGACCAAAGTCAATCCATAAATGATTCGAGACTGTTGCATAATCTATTCCTTTCTTAAAAAAAGCGTTACCATGAGTTTAATAAAGTTAACCAAATCAATAAAATCGTTGTTAACCAATAAATCCTTTGTTGGATTATAACCAAGTGATACCCATTAATCACATGAAAACAAAACTCATTACCCGGCAAGGCTTTGAAAAACTAAAAGCAGAGCTCGATCATTTATGGCGAAAAGAACGCCCTGAAGTCACTAAAATTGTCGCTTGGGCAGCCAGTCTCGGTGACCGTTCAGAAAACGCCGATTATCATTACAACAAACGCCGTTTACGAGAAATTGACCGACGAGTGCGCTTTCTTAGAAAAACCTTGGAAGAGATTAAAATTGTTGACTATCACCCACAACAAGATGGTCACATATATTTTGGCGCATGGGTCACATTAGAAGACATTGACGGAGACTGTCTAAAATTTAGGATTGTCGGCCCGGAAGAAATTTACGGTGAAAAAGATTATATTTCCATTGACTCCCCTATGGCGAGAGCCTGTCTCAAAAAGCAAGTAGACGATGAAGTCCTTGTCCAAACCCCTTCAGGCAAAAAAGCATGGTATGTTGTTGATATCACCTACAACAAGTTATAGAGACCTTTTCACAAGATGGATACATGCATAAAAATGTGGGCAGTTTTCTCCCGCGCGCCACTGATGCAGAGGTCTCTCTAACCATTAAATCATTTGTTTTTTCTGCGCTAGCCAACCAATACCATAAAAAATGGCAACGACGACTGGGGCTAACCACTCATCAGACAGTGTCGCCAGTTGTGACGCCCACAAAGGGGCAATATAGTCGACGAGCAATGCGAAGCCAATCGCGCTGAATAGCACAAATAATGTTAATTTAACGACAAAATGGTATTTTCCAATTTGGTGTCTCAATAGCTGAGTCAGATTTTGTCCAAAAATCACCAGCAAAGTTGCAATCATTGCCAGACCAATTGCTGACAAGTGCGGGCGCATCCAATCGGATGCCATACCAACCCAGTCGAGTAGTATTTCCATATTTGCCTCCCAAAATAGCCAGGCCTGGCCGTTTTTATGCCCCCTTATGATGAAAGAGGACTTAGCTTCCAAATGTCATTATTATATTCAGTCATTGTCCGGTCTGTAGAGAAAACCCCACTTCTTGCTGAATTAATAATACTCATGGTATTCCAGCGGCTATGGTTCTGGAAGGCTAACGAAGCCTCATGTTGCGCATCCACATAGCTTCTAAAATCGGCTAAGGTCATCCAAGGATCTTGTGATGATTTGATTGAGGCAATCACATCATCAAATAATCCATCGTCAAACTGGTTAAAGTGACCCGATTCCAACAGCGCAATGACATGTTGTAAATCGGAGTCTTGTTCAATAATGCTTTGCGGATGGTAATGCGGCTTTAAGGCTTCCACTTCTTCTGTTTTTAACCCGAACAAGAAGAAGTTTTCTTCCCCAACCGCTTCTAAAATTTCAACATTCGCACCATCCAATGTTCCAATAGTAATGGCGCCATTCATCATAAATTTCATATTACCGGTTCCGGAGGCCTCTTTACCGGCGGTTGAGATCTGTTCAGATAAGTCTGCGCCAGGGGCAATAATTTCCATGGCAGAAACACGGTAATTAGGGACAAAAGCCAATTTCAAACGGTTGCCAACCCCTGGATCATTATTGATGACATCGGCAACATTATTAATCAATTTGATGATTTTCTTAGCCATAAAATAACCGGGAGCCGCCTTACCCCCAATAATGACACAGCGGTTTGTCCAATTATCGGTTTCACCCCGCTTAATACGGGCATACAAGTGGATCACATGAAGAATATTTAATAACTGTCTTTTGTATTCGTGGATACGTTTCACTTGGACATCAAATAACGCTTCTACTTCAAAACGAACACCCGTTTCAGTTTCAACCAAATCCGCTAAGCGTTGCTTGTTCTGGCGTTTAACAGCCATCCAATCACGTCGGAAATTCTTATCATTCACAAAGTCTTCAATTTTATGCAACTGTGATAATTCTGTAATCCAGCCTTGGCCAATTTTTTCATTCAGCAATTTCCGCAACCCGGGGTTGCTGCTGGCCATCCAACGGCGTTGTGTCACGCCATTGGTTTTGTTATTAAATCGTTCCGGCCACAACTGATAGAAGTCGTTAAACAAGCCCTCTTTAAGCAACTGTGAATGGAGTGCTGCGACCCCATTAATCGAAAAACTCCCCACAATCGCTAAATAAGCCATACAAACATTGTTGTCAGGATCAATAATTGACATTCTAGACAACTTACCCTTGTCACCAGGCCATTTCATCGCCACTTGTTTTAAAAATCTGGCATTAATTTCATAAATAATATCCAGCAATCTGGGTAATAGGCGCTCAAACAGTGACACTTGCCAACGCTCTAGGGCTTCGGGTAATAATGTGTGGTTGGTATAAGCCATCACTTTTCTAACAATATCCCAAGCTGCGTTCCAGTCAAGTTTATGCTCATCAATTAACAACCGCATTAATTCTGCCACCGCTAAACTGGGATGGGTGTCATTCAATTGGAAGACGTTATAGTCTGCAAAGTCGCTGAAATCCGAGCCATACCTTTGAACCCATTGAGCAACCACATCTTGTAAAGAGGCTGAAACCAAAAAATATTGTTGGCGCAGGCGCAATTCCTTGCCATTTTCACTACTGTCATTTGGGTAAAGCACCATGGTGATATTCTCAGCTTCACTTTTCGCGGCAACCGCTTCAAAATATGAACCTTGGTTGAATTCAGAAAGATTAAAGCCCTCTGCCGCTTCCGCAGACCAAAGCCGTAACGTATTGACAACCCTGTTCTGATATCCAGGAATCGGAACATCGAACGGCACGGCCAAGACTTCATCCGCGTCTTCCCAGTGCACCGTTAGTTCTCCGGTATGAGGATCTTTATAAGGCCGAGAAACGCCTCCAAATTTAATGGTTCGGGTATATTCGCTACGTTGAATTTCCCAAGAATAGTTTCCAAACCCCAACCAGTGATCAGGTTCTTCTACCTGACAACCATTTTGTATCAGCTGTTTAAACATACCATATTCATAGCGTAATCCATAACCGACTACCGGCAATTTCAACGTTGCACAGGAATCCATAAAGCAAGCGGCTAATCGACCCAAGCCTCCATTTCCTAAGCCGGCGTCTCTTTCTGCCTCCTCAATCGCTTCTAAGGACAATCCCAGACTATACATGGCTTCATCCGCAGCACTCTCTACGCCTAAGTTGAGCATATTGTTCGACAAGGAACGACCAATCAAAAACTCCATGGATAAATAGTAAGCTTTTCGTGTTTTTTTATTATTATTGTAGGAATGCCAAGTCTGCTTCCAATGCATCATCAATCTGTCTCGCATGGTATAGGACAAGGCGCGATATTTATAAAAGCAATCAGACGATAAATTCCTTCCCAAATTACTATAAAGATAATTGACAAAATCTTGTTCAATATCAATGGCAGACAAACCCATTTTTTTGAGTAATTCTGCAACGTGTTTTTGCTGTTCTGTTGTTGATAGTGTCGATTCGTGTTCTGTCATCACAGACTCCTAGAGAGTTTTAAATAAATCCAAATATTGCTGCGCACTCTTTGCCCAGCCGAAGTCCTGCTGCATCGCTGTTTTTTGGATTTTTTGCCAAGTTCGTTTTTTGCCATACAAATGTATGGCATGCAATAGCGTGGATTTGAGCGCATGACGACTCGTGTCAAAAAAGACAAAGCCTGTTGCAGCCCCCGTGGCCAAATTTTTCTGAGTTGCGTTGACCACTGTATCTGCCAATCCACCTGTAGAATGGACAATAGGGGGAGTTCCATAAGCTAGGCTATACAACTGATTTAATCCACAAGGTTCAAATCGTGACGGCATTAAAAACATATCAGCACCCGCTTCCACTTTGTGTGCCAAAGGCTCAGAGTAGCCGATATAAACCATAAGACGGTCAGGATATTGATGAGACAGCTCGGTGAGTGCATACTCTGTTTGCGCTTCTCCGGTGCCCACAATAACAAATCGCGCTAAGGTTTCCTCAAGCATTTCCGGCAATACTTCTAAAATCAGATCAATGCCCTTTTGCGGCACCAAACGTCCCACAAACCCAATAACCGGAACCGCCAAACCGTCTTCACTGATATCACAATCCCAAAAACTCAGCATATCCTTTTTATTCAGTTTTTTTGCTGCCACGCGCCCTTTTTCTGCCGTGTAATGTCGATAAATCATCGGATCGATTTTCGGGTTCCAAACGGTTTGATCAATACCGTTTAAAATACCGACGAGCCTACCTTGTTCAGCACGCTGAATCAATAAGCCTTCCAAACCATAAGCATATTCGGGATAAGTAATTTCTTTGGCATAGGTTGGGCTGACCGTTGTCACCACATCCGCCATTTGAATCCCTGCCTTCAACATGGATAAATTATCATAAAACTCCACCCCCTTTTCAGGATCCCACCAATCCGATGGCAAGCCCAACCCCTCAAAAAGTGACTTGGGGAAAAGCCCCGCATAAGCCATATTATGAATGGTAAACACAGTTCTAGGACGTTCCGCTTCTAAAGAAAGCCATGCAGGCACCAAACCCGTTTGCCAATCATTAGAGTGCACCACATCCGGTTGCCATTTCAAACCGACGCGATCCATCGCAATCTCGGCAACCACCTTTGCAAAGACCCCAAAGCGCTCCCCATTGTCCCACCAGTCTTTACCATTCGGTGCTAAATACGGATTACCCGGGCGGTAAAATAATTCTGGAACATCCACCAACCAAACGGGAACATCAATGCCGGGCGCTGTCGCTTTATGAAGGCGTACATGCAAATTTCGGCCACAAGAAGTCAAGGTAAAGTCGGCAATTTGAGAGACTTGGGAGACCTTTTCCCAAACATCGCCATAAGCCGGCATCACCAACCGAACCTTATGTTTTAACTGCTGATAGGCATTGGGCAGGCTACCACACACGTCTGCCAATCCACCGGTTTTTATAATCGGATGCGCTTCTGACGTCGCAAACAATATTTTCATAATTTTTCTCTTTATATGGAGACCTTGACTCGAGAGGGGATCACGAATAAAAAAGGGTTAAAATTTTATTTTTTCCCTTATTTTACTTTCATGCCCCACCCTTGCAAAGAGCTCATCTTTTTAAAACAACTACCCCTAAAGGAGGTAGAACCAATTCTGCTGAATAAGGCCGATTCATCCAAGGAATGGATTCGGCTTCGATAACCCCTGAATTTCCACAATTACTGCCACCGTAAACTGCTGCATCTGAATTAATCACTTCTGAATAACTGCCAGCTTCCGGTAAGCCAATACGATAATGATTTCTCGGTACGGGGGTAAAATTAAACACACAAATAATCTTTTCGGTTTTTGATTGGCGCATAAAGCTCAAAATAGATTGTTCGTAATCATGACAATCAATCCACTCAAACCCTTCCGTACTAAAGTCTCTTTCGTGTAATGCCGAATGATTTCGATATAACAAATTCAAGTCTCTAACCAATAACTGCACACCCCGATTTTCCGGTTGATCACACAAATACCAATCTAAACCTCTTGCATCACTCCATTCTTGCCATTGAGCAAACTCACAACCCATAAATAACAATTTTTTGCCGGGATGCAACAATTGATACCCCATTAGCAGCCGCATATTAGCCATTTTCTGCCATAGGTCACCCGGCATCTTCCCAACCAAGGATTTCTTTAAGTGAACAACTTCATCGTGTGACAATGGTAAGATAAAATTTTCCGAATAGGCATACATCTGACTAAAGGTCAATTGATTGTGATGATAAGGTCGGTAAACAGGATCCTTTTCAAAAAAATCTAAGGTATCGTTCATCCACCCCATATTCCACTTCATGGAAAATCCTAAGCCACCCATCCATGTTGGCCTTGACACCATTGGCCATGAAGTCGATTCTTCGGCCATCACAAGCGCGCCTGGGCTTTGACTATGTACCTCTGCATTCAACGTTTTTAAGAATTCAATGGCTTCGATATTTTCTCGGCCACCGTATTGATTGGGCACCCAAGCACCTTCATCACGAGAATAATCAAGATACAACATTGATGCCACCGCATCAACACGCAGACCATCAATATGAAATTCATCCAACCAATACAGCGCATTGGCAATTAAAAAATTGCGCACTTCATTGCGCCCAAAATTGAAAATATAGGTTCCCCAATCTTGATGTTCGCCTTTGCGCGGATCCTCATGCTCATATAAAGCAGATCCATCAAATCGCGCTAACGCAAAAGTATCTTTAGGGAAATGCGCGGGAACCCAATCTAAAAACACGCCAATTTGGTGTTGATGACAATATTCTACAAAATACCGAAAATCATCCGGGTCACCAAACCGACGTGTCGGCGCAAAGTAACCTGTGGTCTGATAGCCCCAAGATTCATCTAAAGGGTGCTCTGAAATGGGCAACAACTCAATATGGGTATACCCCATCCAAACCACATATTCAACCAAGCGATGGGCGATTTCACGATAATTCAAAAACCCGCCGGCATCGTCTCTTTGCCAAGAACCCAGATGAACTTCGTAAATATTCATCGGTGTCGCTTGCCAGTCTCTTTCTGCACGGGCTTTTAACCAACTTTGGTCTGCCCAATTAAAGTGCGTTTCCGCAACCACAGATCCTGTCAAAGGTCGCAATTCCATCGCTTTAGCATAAGGATCTGTTTTAATGAATACGCCTGAGGTTTGAGCATTACGGATTTCAAATTTATAAATATCACCCGCCATTAATCCTGGAATAAATAACTCCCAAATACCACTGTCGCCGCGCACTCGCATCGGATGCCGTAAGCCATGCCAACCATTAAAATCCCCCACCACCGAAACTCTATTAGCCGAGGGTGCCCAAACGGCAAACAGCACACCAGCCACACCGTCCACTATTTTTGGATTAGCGCCTAGGAATTGATAAATATGCCAATGACGTCCTTCGGCAAAAAGGTGTAAGTCTAATTCTCCCAATTGCGGCATAAAACTATAGGGGGAAACCACTTGGTGTTCTGAACCGTCTTTTTCCTGCCATTGAACTTGATAATGTTGCGCAAGTGCCTTTTTTTGTGCTGCACTTAACCTAACCGTAAACAAATCTGAGTTTGGATATCGTTGTAACGGATATTTTTGTTCTAAAGTAGCCGTTTCTGCGGACGGCAACCAAACACGCACTTCCCAACCCTTTGCGATAGGATGACACCCCAAAAATTGAAAGGGATCATGATGGGTTCCAGCTTGTAATCGAGACAAGGCTTCTTGAAAAATTTCGCGGGTCATTTTGTTGTCCTTATGCTGTTTCATTTTAACGTCCTCGACCAGAAGCCTTTACGAGCTTGGCTATTTGATCGGTTAAAGCGGGGGTCAGTTGTGTCCACTGAAATTGCCAACTCCAGTTGCCATTGGCAATACCGGGAATATTCATTCTTGCTGAATTATCAAGCCCTAAAAAATCCTGCATAGGAATGATTGCCAGTTGCGCCTTCGAATACATCGCTGCCGCAATCATTGGCCAAGGCATCGGTAAATGCGCCTCCGGGAGTTGGGACAAAATCCATTTTTTATGCGCCTCATTGTCCAAAGAATTCCACCAACCCAGAGTGGTATCATTATCATGCGTTCCAGTATATACCACTGAATTTTCAACCTGCTCAGACAATGAATGCGGATTGTCGGGAAACCCATTAAACCCAAACTGTAAGATTGACATGCCGGGTAAGGAAAAAGCCTCTTTCAAAGCCGTTACTTCCGGGGTAATAATCCCTAAATCTTCAGCAACCAAAGGCAAGGTCGGAAATTGCTGTTTAAGCGCGCTTAACAATGCAAACCCCGGGACTTTCTGCCAATGTCCATTCATGGCAGTTTCTTCAGCCGCATCAATTTCCCAACAGGCTTCCAACCCGCGAAAATGATCAATTCGAATTAAATCAAATAATTCAAAATCTGATGCGATACGTTGCCGCCACCATTTAAAATCGGTTTGTTCCATGGCTTGCCAGTCATAGTGTGGATTCCCCCAACGCTGCCCGGTTTCTGAAAAATAGTCAGGGGGCACGCCGGTTACCACCGTCGGGTTTTCTTGTGCATCCAGCTTAAATAAATGCGGATTAGCCCAAACATCAGCACTGTCGTAAGCCACAAATATCGGAACATCGCCAAAAAGCCGAATACCTTTGGCATTGGCATCCGCTTTTAAGGAATGCCAAAGGCAATTTAAGTAAAACTGTTGTTGTTTTAAAAACCGTATTTTTTCAGAGTTAGCTTCAGCAAACCTGTTTAAAGCGGATCGGTTTCGCGTCCGTAATTCATCCGGCCAATCAGACCAAGACGCTTTTGCAAACTCTTGACGTAAAGCCATAAACAAAGCGTAATCTTCTAACCAATGAGGTTCATTTGCCAAGTATTCGTTGAAGTCGGCATGCTGTTGTGACGTCCAATCCTGTTGCCACCCCTCCGGTAATAACGCCGGATTCATTGCAAATGCAGAAACACTCTGATAGGGCGACAACCCCTGAACTGGCTCCGTTAGAGGCAACATTTGCCAAACTTTCAGCTTCGCAGACTCCATCCAGTCTAAAAACTGCCAGGCCTGGTGATTAATCGTGCCCGAAGGGAGAGAGGTTGGATGCAATAATACACCCGCTTGCTTTGTTGTCATACGCTTCCCTCGTGAAATGAGCAAAATAAAAGATAATGAACGTCGTTATAAAATAACCCTAGAATCGTTTTAATTTCGCTTCATGGTACCCGCATTTTCCATGTCTCCGCCACCATAAGATAATGGCTTTGCCAATTGTGGCGGCACTGGAATATTTAAGAGTAAAAACAACTTTTCCAAATGACGGCGGAACAACTCATCAAAGTCATGCACACTGCCTGCCGGGTTGTAATCACCAAACCACCAAAACCAATCTGAACCTTCACAGATGGCCAGTTGTTGAGTGGCTAATACTTGTTCTTCTTCAGTTAAAGCCCCACTGGCCATAACATCGTCATAAGCAATTTTTGCCGCCACTAACAAATCCCAAGCGGCGTTTTTATCCGGCTCACCAATCCAAGTTGAAAAGGATCCATACACCCAACTGCCTGCTTTTAATTGGGAAAGATGACGCGGTCGAATACCACTATCCAATGCGTCTGAAAAAGTGGCCATTTCAATTTGAGGTTCTTGCGTTAACGCTTGATAGAGTTTTGATAAAAAATGAAAGGCATTATCCGGGTAATACTCCCAGGCATTTTCACCGTCCAAAATCACCGAAACCACATGGTCTTCAACCTCATCACCCAAAGCATTGGCAATGTTTTTTAAGTGATAGACAAAGTTATTGGCGGCATCTTGTGGATCCCAGTCTTTATATTGAAATCCAATCAAATCGGAAAGCCCGTCATCTCTAAAGAAAAGCGCACACTCTTGTGTGGCATGTTGCAAAGGTTGATAGAGAGCCTTTTTAGAGACCACATCATGCGGATCTATTCCTGACGCTTCACAAGAATGACGCCAAACCCCTTCCCCGGAAGCGGTCCACTGAATTTCATAGTGATCCAACAAACCAATTGCATCCGAACTGACAGCGCCTTCTGATAACCAAACCCCTTTGGGCGCAACCCCAAACTGACTTTTAAATACGTCTATGCCTTTTTCCATATGCCATTTAGCGCGCTCATAGCCATTCGGATAAATAGCCGACTGCGGCATAGGCGCAACCGGCTGTGCATCACGCATTGAATTGAAGTCGATTAATAAAGGCACAATCGGATGACCATATGGCGTCATAGAAATTTCAATTTGACCCGATTCCATTAAGGCTCGATATCTTGGCACAATCCCTTCTATGGCATCGGCAATAATTTCAATCATTAAGCGCTGATCCTGCGACCTAAAATGCACCCCAAACTGGCCATTTGCTAGTAGCGTTTTAACTCGATCATCTTGTAATCTTAAACTGTGTCCCATCCACGCTAAGTGATACCACATAAGTAAATCAACAAAGAAAGATTCATTGAAATAAGCCAAGGAAGCGGCATCTTCTAATCGCGTAATTTTATGAGCCCCAACCATTTTTAACAATTTCTTAAACACTGGAAACGTATCAATCATAGTGGGTGCGAACGCCTTTTGACAGGCTTGTAAAACCTCATATCGCCGTTCAATCAACTCACTGACAGGCATTTGACCCGACACATAATTCAGCAATGCGTCATGCAATGGTGAACCCGATTCTAACCATGCACGGAGCTGACCGGCGTAGTCTTCAAATTGTTCCAATAACACTGGGGCAAAATTGACCACCACTTTTGCTTCAGGGATTTGTTCTAAATGCGCCACCATATCGGTGTAATCTTTTATCGCATGCAAATAGACCCAGGGTAATCGATACTGGCCACTTAAACCATCTCGATAATGGGGTTGATGCATATGCCAACACAATACTAATTTAATTTTTTTTTGTTCCATAACCAACTTATCTAAACTGTTACGGTGAGCTGAGCTTTTGCACAAATGCACAATCTCAGTCACCCATTATTTGCCTTGCTAAGGGATGTGTTTTAAAAAGAACCTAACGAGTAACGTGTAGTCTTTGACCAAGCATTTCGGGCGTAACCAAAACAATACCCGATGCTTCTTCAACGTAAAAACGCCGTTTATCTTCTGCCAAATCTTCACCGATAATCGTGCCTTCCGGAATCACGCACCCTTTATCAATCACGGCATTTTGAATACGACAATGACGATGAACCTGAACTCGTGGAAGCAATACAGAATCTTTAACCAATGAATAACTGTGCACCCATCCCCCACTGGAAATAACCGAGCGTTTAATCCGAGCACCCGAAATAATACACCCCCCCGCAATTAAAGAGTCAATCGCTTCACCTCGACGCCCTTCGTCATCAAAAATAAATTTTGCCGGTGGCATTTGTGCTTGATAGGTCCAAATAGGCCAATCGCCATTATAAAGATTTAATTCAGGGGTTACCGAGCATAAATCTAAATTGGCTTTCCAGAAAGATTCAATCGTACCAACATCTCGCCAATAGATCGGACGTTTCTGCTTATCCTCAAATGTAAAGGCGCGAACCTGATAGTCTTCAATCACTGATGGGATAATATCTTTACCAAAATCTCTTGATGAGTTAGGATCATCCGCATCTTCAATCAGTTTTTGAAACAAAAACTCAGTCGAAAACACATAAATCCCCATCGACGCCAGGGCTTTGTCCGGTTTACCGGGCATGGCTTCGGGATCAGCGGGTTTTTCTGTGAATTTGGTAATTTCTAAATTCTCATTAACCGACATCACACCAAAGCCTTTCGCTTCCATTCGAGGGACTTCAATACAGCCAATGGTGACATCTGCGCCCGATTCGGAGTGTTCAAACAGCATTTTACTGTAATCCATTGAATAAATATGGTCGCCCCCCAATACCAATACATAGTCTGGCGTATGACGGCGCAATATATCCAAATTCTGATAGAGTGCATCCGCAGTCCCTTTATACCAGCCTTTATCAACACGCTGCTGAGCAGGTAACAACTCAACAAACTCACCCACTTCATAACGCATAAAAGACCAAGCACGTTGTACATGACGAATCAAAGAATGTGATTTGTATTGCGTTAAAACCCCAATCTTACGGATCCCGGAATTAACACAATTTGACAAAACAAAGTCAATAATTCGATATTTGCCGCCAAACGGCACGGCAGGTTTTGCGCGCCATTTTGTTAAATCTTTTAAACGACTGCCTTCCCCACCGGCTAACACTAAGGCTAGTGTCTTGCGAGTTAGATCGGTTGCCGTTTTCGTTTCTCTGTAGTATTTCATATTCTCCTCCTCCATTACCCCGACAGGCTAAAGTATTTATCACAATAAAACAGATTTTTCTCGTCATGTTATTATTTTGATGAGTGCCTTACTCTAGTTGCCTGTCACGCTGATTGTATGTTCATGGCTTGCCGCATTGCACCCAACAAACCCACTTTTTCATTAAGCACTAAATAAACAGGGGTATCTTCTAACAATCCCCGCATACGACCTTTATTTAAAAATGCATTGATAAAAATCGGCTTGGTCATCCAATCGCTGATTTTAGGCGCAATCCCGCCAGCAATATAAACGCCCGCATTTGACTCCCATATTAACGCTAAATTACCAATATAGGCACCATAAATTTCAACAAACATATCTAATGCTAAATTAGCCGTTCTTTCTCCATCTAAAGCGGCTTGATGAATCAACGGAGCCTTCAGGCCTCGACGACCATGGCCATGCTCTTGAATACTGAAAAAAAAGTATAAAGTTTCCAACCCTTCTCCAGACAATAATCGCTCGTAAGAAACATGAGACCATTTCTGTCGACACCAATTTAAAATGGCAATTTGTCGTTCATTGACCGGCGCAAAATCGATGTGTCCACCCTCTGAGGATTGTGGGATAAATTGGCCTGCACAATTTTTGACCGGTGCCACGCCTAAGCCACTGCCGGCGCCGACGACCAATCGATTGCTGAATGGGTTTGGAATACCAGGCTGCAAACACAATAAGTCGTCCTCATTCAGTTCACTCACCCCTAGGGCAGCTGTGTAAAAATCATTTAACAGTACTACTGTATCAATATGACAACTTTCTTCAATCTGATGGGCTTTTACCCACCAAGGAAGATTGGTCAACTTAGCTTCACACTGACTCACCGGGCCTGGCAACCCAAAACAGGCGGTTGAGAATTGAGGTAACTCAAACTGTTGTTGAAATGATTGAATCAAATCAATTAAAGATGGAAAGTTATCACTGACATAACGCGCTTGCGCCAATAAGGCTTGTGATGATGTATCATAAGCCTGAAGAAATACTTTAGTCGCACCGACATCACCGGCTAAAATCTTAGACACTTCACCTCCTTAATCCTGTATAACAAAACGCTAACAACTCTCTTTGGCGGATAAAGTGGTTAACGTCACCCGCTAAAAAGCCTCATCCAACCCCTCGCAAAGTAAGTGGCAAATAAAACTATGCGCCTCTTGAACACGTGCCGTTTCATTTGATGCCACCCGAAAACAATAGGTACTAATCTCTGACAACTTAGACACGGACTCGCCGGTCATCGCGACACTAACACACCCTTGCAGATTGGCTTGGGTAATCCCTTGAACCACATTTTCGCTATTACCGGACGTTGATAAACCAATCACAATATCACCCGGTTTAGCCAAGCCTTCTATTTGCCGCGCAAAGACACTTTCATAAGCATAGTCATTACTGTGCGCGGTGAGTATCGAGCTATCGGTTGTTAACGCAATAGAGGCCAATGGTTGTCGATTTTTGACATAGCGTACCATTAATTCGGCCGCCATGTGTTGTGCATCAGCGGCACTCCCGCCATTGCCCATCCAAAGAACCTTGCCGCCGGCGGCTAAAGTCTCTGACATTTTAGCGATTAGTGCCTCCAGCTGTTGTGACGATTTAATGACAGATTCAACCGCTATTTGATGGGCTTTAAGTGCTTTTTCAATATTCATTTAAACTTCTCTATGACGCTCTTCTGCTTGGATTTTATCAACCAATCGCGTAGTAGAATAGCCGTCCCAAAAAGATAAAACCGCGACTTCACCACCACTCGCCCAAACACAACCTGCCCCGGCAATATCCTCCGGCTGATAATCTCCGCCTTTCACCAATACATCAGGTTTAAGCTTACAAATCAAACGTTCCGGTGTTGATTCCGAAAAGGGGAGCACCCAATCCACACAACTGAGCGCCGATAACAGTTCCATTCGGCCTTCCAAAGGCACAATGGGACGTGCATCGCCTTTTAACTGACGAACCGACTCATCCGAGTTCACCGCAACCACCAACCGATCTCCTCGTCGAGAAGCTTCATTTAAATAGCGAACATGCCCGCTATGCAACAGATCAAAGCAACCATTGGTAAAGACCACTTTCTCACCTTGCTGTTGCGCGACTTGGATAAGCGTCAACACTTCTTCTTCACTCATCGAAGCATAGCCTTTATGTCGAGTCGCCAATCTGAGTTGTTCTTCTAATTCAGCCAGAGACACCGTTGAGGTTCCCACCTTACCAACCACAATGCTGGCAGCAACATTGGCTAAGTTCACCGATTTTGGCAAAGATAGCCCACTGCCAAATGCCGTTGCCAAAGTTGCAATCACCGTATCTCCTGCGCCCGTTACATCAAAGACTTCTTGGGCACGCGATTTTAATAAGGTTGGGTCGGCCTGACGTTCAATTAACACCATACCATGTTCACTGCGCGTGACCAATAACGCTTCAATATCGACCTGCTCTAATAACCTTTGCGCTTTTTCAATCAAATCCGCTTCATCGATGCAAGTCCCCATAATCAATTCGAATTCACCCTGATTAGGTTTTACCAAGGTTGCGCCTGCATAACGAGAAAAATCATTACCTTTCGGGTCAATTAAAACCGGAACATTTGCCTGGTTAGCCGCAGCGATCATCCGCTCAACAAACTGTAATGCCCCTTTGGCATAATCAGAAATCAACAGCACATCATAATCCATAACATGCTTTTCAACCGCCTCTGCCAACTGCTGTGCCGCCATTTCAGGCACCGTTGTTTCAAAATCCATGCGAATCAATTGCTGATGATGGCTTAACACTCTAAGCTTACAAATGGTGCCTGACTCGGAGAAAACCCAATCTGCGTTCACCTGGGCATCCTTCAGAACCTGGTTTAACTGAGCGCCAAAGCTATCTTCACCAATCACACCCATTAACTTGACCTGTGCGCCTAAGTCCGCAACATTCAATGCCACATTAGCTGCTCCGCCGCCACGAACGGTTTCATCAGCCACTTTGACAACCGGCACCGGCGCTTCAGGCGAAATTCGACCTGCCCGACCTGTCCAGTACTGATCGAGCATTACATCACCAACGACTAATATTTTTGTTTGGGAAAAATCGTGACTATTCATAACTTGAATTAAATTTAAGGTAAAATTACGACTCATTAACAATGAATCATCAATAACATTTATATAACCCATAAGTCTAACAGGATTTTCATTCAATGTTCGTTTTTAAAAGGCGCTATCGTGCATTTTTTTTCGCCCTGGTCAGCTGCGTTGTACCCTTCCATTCCAGCCCGGCTAAAGCCTTTGATACCTCTAATGACTTACTCATGAATGCTGCAATATGGGGAGCCATCGGCAGCTTGAGCTTTGCTTGCTATCAGGGCAAACCTCCTTGCGCATTACACTCTGGCGTTGATAGCGAGAAACTCACCCTTAGCCTTGATATTGGCAGTGACAATACTATCGCCTTTCAGCGCTTATCTTTGGGGGCTGACTGGACAGAATCTCTGTATCAATCCGGTGCCTTTAAACTGGCTGGGCGCATGGAGCTCAATGCTGGCGCTTGGCACTCTTCGCTCAAAGCCCCGCTCAATAAACGCGGCTACATCCTCGGCATTAATCCGGTTTTCCAAGGACTTTATCCATTGGGCACAATCACCCCCTACTTTGAGCTTGGCGGGGGGCCTAACTGGTTATCGAATGTGACAATTGAGAACGAATTCAAGTCAACCCAATTCCAATTTGGGAGTATTTTAGGATTTGGCTTGCAAACCCAACTGTTTGAAATCGGTTATCGTTACCTGCATATTTCTAATGCCGGAATCGAGGCCCCTAACCCCGGAACGGATTTTCACACCCTACATCTTGGCGTCCCATTTTAGTGACCCTAGCAACAAAGGCATTCTATGAACAGCATTGACACAGCAAAACGCGTTATCCAAATCGAAGCAGAGGCTATCCTTGCCCTTAGCCAACAATTAGACAACCATTTCTCTCAAAGCGTCGATGCCATCTTGGCAACCGAAGGGCGCGTTGTAATCTGTGGCATGGGTAAATCCGGACTCATCGGCAAAAAAATCATGGCGACGTTTGCCAGTACCGGAACGCCCTGTTTTTTTATGCACCCGGGCGAAGCTTTTCATGGCGATTTAGGTATGGTTTCACCCAAAGATGTTTTTATCGCGCTGTCAAATTCCGGTGAAACCGAAGAAGTCATTAAACTCATTCCGTTTTTAAAGGACAATGGTAATGTCATCATCGCCATGACTGGACGTCCTAACTCCACCTTGGCGCAAAATGCTGATTTTCATTTAAATATCGCGGTGCCGCAAGAAGCCTGCCCCCATCAATTAGCACCAACTTCCTCGACAACGGCCACTTTGGTTATGGGGGATGCCTTGGCAGTTGCGCTGATGGAACAACGCGGCTTCCAACCACAAGATTTTGCACGCTTTCATCCAGGCGGCAGCTTAGGTCGAAAACTGCTGACACGCGTTAAACACGAAATGAAATCTGAAAATCTTCCATTTGTCGAATCCAATGCCAGCATGAAAGACGTCATCCATACCATGACGGATGGACGACTCGGACTGTGTATTGTTGATCAAGGCAAAGGCATCATTACCGACGGCGACTTACGCCGCCAAATGGAAGAACATCCCGACAGTTTTATGCAACAAACCGCTGCCGACATGATGTCACCCAATCCAAAAACCATTGATGCGGATGCGCGTTTATCGGATGCGGAAGAACAAATGAATCAGCAAAAAATTACGTCACTACTGGTTTCCCAGTCTGACCCTGAACACAAAATTGTGGGCGTCATTCAAATTTATGACCTTAATCGTTAAGCGCAGGACGAATCTTCAATGCAACTTTGGCTTTATCGGCTCCTCTTAACACTCCTGTTTCCCTTGATTCTCTATTCAGGGTGGAAGCGGTGTCGTAAGGCACAAAAAAGAAGCCGGCAGAATTCAGATGACCGCCCCATCCCACATTGTTTTGCGTCACGACTGGGTCGTAACCCAACCCTTTTCCAAAAGAACGGCATTTGGATTCATGCCGTATCAGTGGGTGAAACCCGCTCTATTTTCCCTTTGTTAAAACAACTGCATTTGCGTTATCCGAACTTACCCATCACTTTAACCAGTGGTTCAACCCAGGGCGCCCAGCAAGCATTGAGATTTTCCCCTGTGCCCATTCAGCATCAAATGATTCCGTATGACACCACCGGCGCGGTCAATCGGTTTTTAGATCAAATCGACCCTCAATTGGTGATTATGATTGAAACCGAAATTTGGCCGAATCTTTATCAAGCCTGTTTTGAACGCAAAATCCCCCTAATCCTGGCCAATGCCCGTATTAAAGAACAATCCTTTAAGGCCTATCAAAAATGGGGCGGCAAGTTGGTTCAGAACGCCCTAAATCAAACACATCTAATCGCCAGTCAATTCCAAGCAGACACACACCACTTGCTGGCGCTAGGCGCAGACCCAAAACGCATAAAACAACTGGGCAACTTAAAGTTTGATATTGATCTGCCGGCCGATTTAATGCAAAACGCCCAGGCCTGGCGAATGGATAATAGACTTGAGGAACGGTTTATTTGGGTTGCCGCCAGCACCCATGCCGGTGAAGAAGCCTTAATGTTAGAAGCCCATAAAAAGCTCCTCAGCCACTGTGCCAATGCGTTACTTATTTTAGTGCCCAGGCACTCTGACCGTTTTCAAGAAGTGGCCGAATTACTTGAACAACACCCCCACCTGCAAAACGCTATTCGCTCACAACAAATGCCTGTCACAGCGAACACCCAAGTCTATTTGGCCGATACCATTGGTGAACTGATGCATTGGTTCGCAAGCTGCGATGTCGCCTTTATCGGTGGCAGCTTAGTGCCTTTTGGTGGACACAATATTTTAGAGCCTGCTGCTTTAGCCAAACCTATTTTATCAGGGCCCTACCACATGAACCTGCAAGCACTCTACGACACCTTTATCCAAACACAATCCATCACCATCACCCAAAACACCGATGACTTAGCTGAAACCCTACTAAAATTATCACAATCCCCCAACCTGCAACAACAGCAAGGCCAAAAAGCTTACCAATGCTTTCAACAACAAACCGGCGCCCTATCAAAATTACTGTCTGAAATTGACCAACTCTCGCTAACCAACCCAAACACCCCTTAAAAACGCTCCAATACCACAGGATAACGCTTATTTCGAATGCACTCGCATACAAGGTAATGCCTGATTTATCCGCCATAATTTATGCCTCCTAAAACGTTAGCAACCTACATTAAACACATGAATAACAGAGTGTTAAATTGACTTAACCAACTAAAAAACAACATAAAACCACATTTTTATAATTTTTTGACATACGTAATAAAATTTAGTTTAGGATGTCTAATTATAGTTAGGCAAAACAAGGAAAGATTATGTTGAACGAAAAAAGATTATGTTGAACGAAAATAAATCAATAGAACCTGCATCAAATTCAGTGAGAAAAATGTGGGAAAAGCATGGCATAAAAGAACCAATGAGGTTTTTAGGTTTTTGTCTTAGTATGCTGCCAATTCCTGTGGTTCAACAAGCTGGTTCGGCTCTTGATAAGCATCTTGGAGATAAAGCTTTCGATGCTCAGTTATCTGAATTATGGAATGAGATAAAATCTGCAAACGAGTTAGTTGCTCGTGTAGAAACAATTGAAGAAGCAATTCAAGAAATAGCCAAAACGCTTAACGCCAATCCTCTGCTAGAGAAAAAATCAGAAGCTTTTATTGCAAATCTTGGGTCAAGCCAAAAAGAGTTTTCTGTCCTCACTGAGGACAACAGTTATCAAGAGTTATTGAACACAATAATACACGCTGACATTTCAGCTTTCGTGGCTAAAAATGGAAGCACGAATGTAATTAAAAACTCTACAGTAAATTCTGATAAAACACATTTACATGCTACAGGTAACAGTAAGAATTTTGTCGATGGTACTACTTTTCAAGGTGGTAATGGTGCTGTCTCGATGCAAGGTATAACTACACAAGGACCAATATCAGTTCAAGGTAGTGGTATAGGTTTTGGCGCTGGTGGTTCAATTAGTTTCGGAGGAAATGGCCCTGTAGTTTCTGGGAACTGCCCTAACTGCAATGAATTACTACGTTTAGATAAAAGAGAATTGGCTAAATATACGCAAGTGCAATGTCACAAGTGTAAGTCAGTGTTCCCTTTTAAGCTGCCCCATGCCTAACAAGGCGCTTGTTCGGACACAAACTACGCTGCGCTCCGTTTGCGCCGCACAGCTTAAACGTTATAAGGCAAAGAACACATGACAGAAAATAACAAAAATGAGAAATTTATAAGGTGGCAGGGTGTTGCTATTACCCAGCTTTCTTATTCTATTAATCTCATCCTTACTTTCTCTGTTGCTGCGTTAGGTTTCGGGGTTTCACTGCTAGTCAGTGAAAAATTTAACCCCACAATTTGCCAAGCTTATGCTTATTTTGGTTCCTTGTTTCTTTTGCTTGTATCTGGTGCATTTGGAATTTGGTGCACTATTAACCGACTAAGAGATTTTAGGGCGACAGCAAAAATCTGCAATCTTAAAAGAAAAGATGAAGATAATTCAGAGCTCCCTGAGCTTCGGGAGTTGACAAATAAACTCGGCAGAAAAACTTGGGGAATCTTTTGGTGGCAAATAGGAACTTTTAGTGCAGGAATACTTATCTTGGTTTTGTTTGTCGCATTTAGTTCTGGCAAAGCACATTTATGAACTTGCCTTATAACAACGCCATCAAACCCGACGCTCGTACCTCGCGCGGCTTATGACAACGTTAGGAAAGAAAAAGGCGTGCATCTGTGAAAATCGGACAGCTGGTTAAATACCATATAAAAAAGATATTTCAGTATTGCGATACTGTAGATCACGATGAACTGAAAATGCTTATGGATAAAAAATATTCAAAAAGTACTTTTGGTATTAATTATCCGTTTTGCACAGAATCAAGCTTGATCCCTAAGAAAGAATCAAAAAGATATTGGACGGATTTGTATTTTGTAAGAGGAAAAACGGTAAGGGTTTCAAGTCAGTGGGTAATTACGCACACCCATCAATTCAAAGAATACTTGGTAAATAAAGGCATATCCGATCAAGCGAAGCTCGAAGACTTAATATATACCGACGATGAAACTAACCATGCCCCAAGAACCAGCACTAGAGTAAATTCGAGATACAGAGGTAATGCAATTGGAAACGCGCAAAATCTCTTGGTAAGGAACATACTAAGCAATCTTGGAGAAGAGTCGTTCAACCAAGAAGACTGGGAAAACACAAAAACCTATTTCGAAAACAAATGCGCTTATTGTGGCTCCGAAGAAGAATTGGTAATTGAACATGCAGTGCCTATTAATAAGGTGTCGCTCGGAGAGCATAGGCTCGGCAACATGGTTCCAAGTTGTAAATCATGCAACTCTAAGAAAGCTGATAAGGATTTTACGGCCTTCTTGGAAGGTAATGAGCATCAAATAAGAAGAATTGAAGAATATATGGATAGCCGGGATTATGTGCCATTGGGTGATAATGAGCAGGTGGCAAAGATACTGGAAATGGCTTATCAAGAAGTAGCTGTTGTTTCAAAAAGATACATTGAAATCTTGAATGAATTATTTCCTAACAAGTAGCTCCACTGGACAAAATACTCGCTGCGCTCGCATTTTGCCCGTGAGCTAGGCGTTAGCCAAGTGATGGCAGGTTCGCTTTGAATACAGAAGAAAAGACAATCTTCGTCCTCGTAAGGTCGGAGCTTAGGGATGAGTACGTGCCTGAGCAGTATCGGAACCTAGTTAACAGTTGGTATTGTGGTCACTGCCACCATGCGACCGTTGCAATGTACTACCTGCTGGGTGGGAAAGAGAAAAAATACAAAATCAGAAAGGCAATCGACGAACTTGAAATAACCCATTATTGGCTCGAAACAGTCGAAGGTGAAATTATCGGTCCAACCGCAGAACAATACACGGAGCTAGGTCGAGAGCTGCCCTACCGAAAAACAAAAGCAGCCTTGAAAATCATGGGTCGGGTTACTGAGAAATTGAAAGATAGCTAACCATCACATGCTGCTGGCGTGCTTTGAGAATAACGCAGCTTGCATTTAAATCACTTTTGAAAAACGGTTTTCTGTTCCTGTTTTTAAATAGGCGTCAAAGGTCATACAAATATTTCGAATCAATAATCGTCCTGCTGCGGTGACCGTTAAATCGGTTTCCGTGAGTTCAATTAAGCCATCTTCCACCATCGGTGTTAAGCGTTGTAATTCACTGGCAAAGTATTCTTTAAAGACAATACCCCACTGCGCTTCTACCTTAGCAAAATTCAGATGAAAATGACTGATTAAGCGGGTAATCACATCCCGTCTGAGTTCATCATCCTCAGACAAGGTGACGCCTCTAAATACAGCTAAATGTCCGGCATCAATCGCTTGATAATAGTCATCTAAGCCTTTATAGTTTTGCGCGTAGGTATTGTTAACCAGGGAAATAGAGGTTGCGCCCATGCCCACCAAATCACATTCCGCGTGGGTTGAATAGCCTTGAAAATTCCGATAAAGCGTTTCATTGCGTTGAGCGACGGCCAATTCATCGTCAGGCTTGGCAAAATGATCCATGCCAATATAGACATAACCCGCTTCTAACAAACGATTGGTGGTGGCATGTAAAATCGCTAACTTTTCATCAGGACTCGGCATATCCGCCTCATTCATTTTCTTTTGGGTCGGGAACATGCTCGGCATGTGCGCATAATTAAAAATGGAGAAGCGATCCGGAGCCACTTCCAGCACTTTATCCAGCGTTGCCATAAAGCCGGATTCGGTTTGATGAGGCAACCCATAAATCAAATCCACATTCACTGATAAGAAGCCGGCTTCGCGCGCGCCTTCTAATACCTCAAAGGTTTGGGCTTGGGTCTGAATACGATTCACGGCTTTTTGGACTTTGGGATCAAAATCCTGAACGCCTAAACTCATGCGATTAAATCCCAACTCCCGCAATAACGCAACCGATTCTTTGCTGGCTTCACGCGGGTCGATCTCAATCGAGTATTCACCGGAATCATCGTCATGCAAGTTGAAGTGCTTGCGGGTCACCGTCATCAGTTCACGCATTTCATCCATATTGATAAAGGTCGGCGTGCCGCCGCCCCAATGCAGCTGATCGACTTTACGACTTGGATCAAACAGTTTCGATTGCAGTTCAATTTCTTTATATAGGCGACTGAGATAAGGGGTGGTTTTAGAGCGGTCTCGCGTCCAGACTTTGTTACAGGCACAAAAGAAGCAAACCGTATCACAGAAAGGAATATGGAAATATAAAGATAAATTTCGGTCGGACTGATTACTGCGTGCTGCGGCTGCTTGATAGTCAGCGATCCCAAAACGTTCATCAAATTGCACGGCTGTCGGATAGGAAGTATAGCGCGGCCCTGACTGGTTATACCGTTTTATTAACGCTTCATCAAATTGGATCGTTTGTTCCATGGCGACGCCTCTTATAACTGAAATGGGAGGTTATTCTAGCAAAAAAGCGTCTTCATAAAAGCGAGATGTTTCAGACTTAATTGAAATCATCTTATTCACCTCGATTCATAGGAACCACATCATAAACTCGGTGTGAAATTTGATTGCGGCCATTTTGTTTTGCTAAATACAACTGCTCATCGGCCAATTCAAATACCGCTTTTTCCGATAAGGAAAGTCCTGCCCAATAACTGAGCGCGCCACAACTGATGGTTAATTTCAGTTGTTCACCATTTTGGCGGATAAACGTTTCTTTCTCCACCGCTTCGCGTAATCTCTCGGCCAGCATTTCTGAACCTTCTGCCTCTTTATCAAGGGTAATCACCACAAACTCTTCTCCGCCCCAACGGAAAATCATATCTTCGGTACGCGCCACCTCAGTAAAGATTTCAGCGAGACGCTTTAAAACGGCATCCCCTTGCTGATGGCCATATTGATCGTTAATCTGTTTAAAGTGATCCACATCAATGACAACCAAATCCAGCCAAAAATCATGGCGTTTGGCAAAAGCCAAGGCCTTATCAAACTCAAAATCAAAGGCGCGGCGATTTAGAAACCCGGTTAAACTATCGGTATTAGCTTCTTCAACAAACTGCTTTTCAATCAAATCCAATAACACATCCATCACATCTTCGGATGCCATTTCCATTTCCATCAACAATTCACTAATATTTTCATGCCGATTTTGTGTCGCTTCTTCAATAACCAAATTGGCAAGTCGATGTACCCGTTCATGTGCGTCTAAAAAATATTGTTTTTTGGCTTCGGGAATCAACTTTAGCCCTTCTTCTTTGAGCCAAACTGCCAAATTGCAATCCAAATAGGAGGATTGATAGTTTTCAGATTCAGACTGACCGTCTAATGCTAATTCAAATGCACTCATTTTCCACTTTTGATGGTTAATATAGGCATCAATCAACGATTGAGAGACTTCCAATGCACTTGAACAATAGGAGTTCTTGATGCGGCGAATTTCATGATTGGAGTGGGCTTTCATGCGTTCAATGGATTCAGCGACTGAATACACAGTGGTCACAATACTTTGCCCCAAACCCACAACATGCAACAAACTCTTGGCAAGCGCATCCGACTTTAATGCATTCGCATACAGCACAAATTGGTGTTGTATTTCCGTTAACATTAACAAACACTGATTAAAGGTTAGCCCGCAAGTCAACCAATGCAGCGCTTGCTGATACTGTATCGTATAGTAATTATTTTGATAAACGCCCTTGATCAAACTGGGATAGTAGTTTTTTAATAATAGCTCTGATTTTTCTGCCAACCCTAATAGCTGACAACAATCTGCCATGCTTTGTTCAAAGCGGATTTGCTGCTCCAATAAGGGTAAATAATATTTTTCAACTTCGAGCCTATCCAGTGGACTTATTCTAGCCGTATCTTTCAGTTGACTAATATGCATCATGGTTTAACAATCCTTTTTACAGTAACGAATAACGGTTAACCTTTTGAAAAACACCATACTTGATGAATTTTGGGATTCCTTGCAAAGTCTTTTGGTAAGGTCGCTTTTGTCCAATTCTCGACAACCCCCTCAAAAGCCAAATCCGCCAAGTTTAATTTAAAGCGTCGAAGATTGGTTGAGAATACCAATTTCCCTTGCGGTGTCAATAATTTTAGGGTTTTACGAATTAAATCAACATGATCTCGTTGGATATCTAAAGTGCCGTCCATTCGCTTTGAGGTCGAAAAGGAAGGGGGATCTAAAAAAATCACATCGAATAAATCCTTGGGATTTTGTGTCGCCGTTTCTAGCCATTTCAAAACATCCTCTTGCTGAAGCACATGCTTGCGTTCGTCAATGTCATTACACATAAAGTTATGCTTTGCCCAATACAAATAGGTTTTCGACATATCCAAACTTAAACTGCTTTTACAACCAAATTGAGCCGCTTCTGCTGTCACGCTGGCTGTGTAACAAAATAAATTTAACAACCGTTTTCCAGTGGTCATTTGTGCAATTTTCCGGCGCACACTGCGATGATCTAAAAACAGCCCCGTATCTAAATAGTCGGTAAAGTTAACGCGCAAACGCGTTTGGTTTTCCACCACCGTATAAAAAGCTTTTTGCTCATCCAAGCGTTCATATTGATCTAGTCCTTTTTGCTGGCTTCGAACTTTAAAGACAATTTTAGCTGCCGGCACATCAAACACACTTGGCAAGACAGACAAGGCTTCATATAAACGACGCTTTGCTAAGGTTGGATTCACCGTTTTTGGCGCAGCATATTCCGCAACCAAAACCCACAAGCCATCTTCTAATGTAGAATAACAATCAATCGCCAATGCATATTCCGGAATATCCGCATCATAAACCCGATAAGCTTGAACCTCATTTTGCTTAATCCAGCTTTTCAAGCCTTTTAGGTTTTTACGAATCCGGTTCGCGACCATCTTGGCATTATCACTTTCGGCCAAATCCGGTTGCAATTGTAAAACTTGCGCCACCAAATCTTGCTTAGGTTGCAAGGCTGGCTGGCGAAACCAGCTTTCCTCAATATCAAATCGGAACAATCGACACGCCATCGCACCATTATAAAAATCATGTGATCGCTTTGCTTTTATTCCTAAAAACAAGCCTAACTCAGTATGGCAGGTCAATACCGCCGCTTGCCAGCCTTTAAATTCGGATTTCAGATACTCACCCAATTTAAGATAAATCGGTTTAATCGTCTCTTCATCTTCCAATCGTTCACCATAGGGTGGATTCACCACCACCAGGCCAGGCGTCCAATCGCCCCATCGGCGACCCTGTTCAATCGTCATTTGCTTAATCTCAATTGCCTCTAAAAATCCTGCGGCGGCAATCGCATTTTCTGCCACATCAAGCGATTTATGTGAAATATCAGAGCCATAAATAGCAGGTAACTGCTGTCGTCCAAGTTGCTGTCGTTGTTCGGCTTCTTGGGTTAATTCTGTCCATAAATCAGCGTCAAAATCTAATAAACGGGTTAAAGTCATTTTATGTGCTTTTTCTAAGCCAGGCGCCACATCGGCAGCCATCAGCGCTCCCTCAATCAAAAAGGTTGCTGACCCGCACATGGGATCATAGAGGGTTCCACCCTGTCGAGCAATTTCCGGCCAATTGGCTCGCCATAAAATCGCGGCGGCAACATTTTCCTTTAATGGCGCAGCGACCTGTTCCCCCTCTCGATAACCGCGTTGGTGCAGACTGTATCCGACCAAATCCAAACTGAGGGTTAATTGATTACGATTAATATGGGCATGAATTCGGACATCTGGAAAATCGGTATCCACTTGGGGACGCGCTAGCCCCGCTGCCCGAAAATAATCAACAATGCCATCTTTAACTTTCAAAGCGCCGTAATGACTGTGTGTAATGCCTAAACCTTCTCCTGAAAAAGAAACCGCAAAGGTTTGTTCTGCTGAGAAATAAACGGACCAATCCAATGCGGCCACTGCAAGCGTTAGCGCCTCTTGATTCGGCAAGTCTGCTTCAAGAATGATATGGTAAATCCGATTCGCCAATCGCGACCATAAACAAGCACGATAACCAACAGCCAAAGCCCCTTCAAAAGTAGCCCCTGTTGGCTGAGTTTTAATGGCGACCGCGCCCAAGTCAGTCAACTCTTGGCGCAGCAATTCATTCAGCCCCTTTGGAACCGTTGCAAAAAAACGACACATTGAAATTACCCAGTTACAAAACCGCTATTTTACTGCATTGTCTGCCGTTACTTTAGTAAAATGAACTAAGCAAACTCCTAATAACAGCACAAATAAAAGCCTAACCCTTCATGATGCCAAGCAATGCCAAGCTAAAACTATGTTAATCCATGCTCACCTTTTGATCTTATCACTTTTCTTTTCGCTGCTCAGCGGAACCGTTTTGGCCTATACGCCCCCCCAACAAACAGAACAAGATTTTCAACAATGGCTCCAAAACTTTAAACAACAAGCGCGCCAAAAAAATATCTCGGCTCAAACACTCAATAAAGCATTTCAAAATATCCACCTGAATCATCGCGTATTAGAACTGGATCGTCAGCAACCCGAATTTACCCGCACATTTTGGCAGTATATGAACAGTGCGGTTACCGACTGGCGAATAAAAAAAGGCTCAGAACTTTACCAACAACATAAACAACAATTGCAAACTGTCACCCAAAAATACGGGGTTCCGGGACGATTTTTAATTGCTTTTTTGGGAATGGAAACCAATTATGGCGACTATACAGGGAACACCCCTATTATTGAATCGCTCGCTACCCTTTCTTATGATCTTAGACGTTCTGACTATTTTCAAAAAGAGCTGATAGCGGCTTTAACCATTCTCGACCAAGAACATATTCCTGTCGAACAAATGCGTGGTTCATGGGCAGGTGCAATGGGGCAATGCCAATTTATGCCCAGCAACTATCTACAATATGCTGTCGATGCCGATCAATCCGGCAAACGCGATTTATGGAATAGCCTTCCGGATGTTTTTCATTCAATGGGAAATTTCCTTAAAAAAATGGGCTGGCAAACTGCTGAAAACTGGGGACGCGAAGTCCAACTCCCTGCCAAGTTTGACTATTCACTCGCTGATGGTGAATTGCGACAATCTTTAACAGAGTGGCGGAAACTGGGGTTAAAACTCGCTGATGGTCGCCCACTGCCTGACGAAGCAATGGACGCAGCGCTAATCTTACCCTACGATTACCGGGGTCCGGCCTTTTTGGTGTTTCAAAACTTCGAGGTCATTAAACGCTGGAACCGATCGGACAACTATGCTTTGGCAGTTGGTCATTTAGCAGATCGCATCGTCGGTCGTGATGCTTTACAAGCAACCGAACCTAAAAATGATCATGCCCTAACCCGTAATGAAATTTTAGAAATGCAACAAAGATTGCGTCGCGCCGGGATACCCATTAGCAGTATTGACGGTATCGCAGGGGACAATACCAAAAGCGCCTTGCGCGCATTTCAAACCTCAAAAGGCTTGCCGGCAGATGGCTATCCGTCTTTACGAATGCTCAATCTATTAAGACAGCAGACCAAACCCTAATGTTAACAAATCCAAAGCGGCAAGAGCACAAAACAAAGCCTGTCCAATTTTCTGCCCCCTATCTATTTTGGAAAATGCATTGCCGTTTATTGAAATTAAACCACCAATTAAGACGATTAAAACAATCGCATCCAACAACCCTGCTGCAAGCTAAATAGGGGGCCAACACCCTGCCGGCTTGTTATTTTATGATGCGATTTTTGATTGACGGGATTTTAACCAAAACTCAGCATATAGCAACATCGCAGCCCCTAACGTAATGGCAATATCTGCAATATTAAAGGTGGCATAATGCCAATTGCCAATATAGAAATCGATAAAGTCCGTTACCCGCCCGGCAAGAACACGATCCATCAAATTTCCTACGGCACCACTTAAAATCAAATTAATCCCCACCACTTCAACCGTCCAAGCCTTAGGAAGCTTAGTCAACCAAATCAGTAAGCCGGCCCCCACAACGAAAGCCAAACCACTAAAAAACCACCGTTGCCAGCCTCCCATATCCGCTAAAAAACTGAATGCTGCGCCATCGTTATACGCCAAGGTAAAATTTAAAAATGGCATAATCGCAATGGGCTCACCCAAAATCAAAGTTTGATTAACCCAATATTTGGTCAACTGATCAACGACCAATAATATAATCGCTAACCACACCGTTTTAAGCGATGTTTGTGAAAAAACGTTCATAAGCGTCCTTTATTCGAGACCTTTGTAAAAGGGGGATACACCAATAAAAATGCTTAAAAACCACCAGGCCTGGTGATTTTAAGCAAAATTTCGGGTTTCACCGTCACCATAAACGTTATCCATGCAACGCTGACACAAGCCTTCATCATTCAAGTGACCGACTTCTTGATGATGATGCCAACACCGACCACATTTTGGCTCAGTGACCGCTTCTACCGCCAACCACAAGCCATCCAACTCGGAAGCCAATGCGGCTGAGGATTTTTCACTGAGCGGTTTGACCTCCGCAAACGAAGTAATCAAAACAAAACGCAGTTCTTGTTTTAAGGCTTCTAGCTTTTCTAACCAAGGTGACTCGGCAAACAAGGTCACTTTTGCTGTCAGAGAACCTTTTACCATCCCTTCATTCCGGCAGGCTTCCAATTGCTTCAATACAGCAGAACGGACTGTCATAATATCTTGCCAAAAAGCCGAATTCATAGGCTTGTCTTCGTCTAATCGAGTCAAACCCGGATACCATTGCGCAGTAAACACTGATGCGTCATGTTCTCCCGGTAAGCTTTGCCAAATTTCTTCGGCGGTAAAACTCAGAATGGGGGCAATCCATCGTGTCAAAGCTTCCACAATGTGATACAAGGCGGTTTGCGCCGAACGTCTCGGCAAACTGTCCGCTTTACAGGTGTACTGGCGATCCTTAATGACATCCAGATAAAAAGCGCCCAGTTCGACTGAACAAAAGTGTGTCACCACTTGATAGATGGTATTGAAATGATAGGACTCATAGCCAGCCTCCACTTCTTGCTGGATTTTTGCCGCTTGACCGACCGCCCACTGATCCAGTGGCAACATCTTGTCATACGACACCGCATCGACTTTTGGGTCAAAACCATTCAGGTTCGCCAGTAAGAAGCGTGATGTATTGCGAATACGTCGATACGCATCTGCGGTACGACTGATAATTTCATCCGATACCGTCATTTCATATCGGTAATCCGCCGCTGCAATCCATAACCGCAAAATATCGGCTCCATACTTATTGGCAATATCTTGGGGCGCAACCACATTGCCGAGTGATTTCGACATTTTTTTACCGTCTTTATCAACGGTAAACCCATGCGTTAAAACTTGTTTATAGGGCGCTTGACCCTGAATCGCTAACCGGGTCAATAGTGAAGACTGGAACCAACCGCGATGCTGATCAGACCCTTCCAGATACAAATCGGCAGGGCAAGCTAATTCCGCACGTTGATCCAACACCGCAAAGTGGGAAATGCCCGAATCAAACCACACATCCAAAATATCGGTGACCTTTTCATAGTCATCGGCATCCCCCCCCAAAAAGCTTTTCGGATCGAGGTCATACCAAGCGTCAATGGAATCTTTTTCAACCAAACCGGCCACCTGCTCCATCATATCGACAGTATTTGGGTGCATCGTCCCCGTGGCTTTATGCACAAAAATCGGAATCGGCACCCCCCAAAATCTTTGCCGAGAGATACACCAATCCGGACGGCCTTCAATCATACTTTCAATTCGGGACTGTCCCCATTCCGGCACCCAACGCACTTGTTGGATTGCCGCCATCGCCTTATCTCTTAAACCCGATTCGGTCATACTAATAAACCACTGTGGTGTGGCACGGAAAATCAACGGCGTTTTGGTACGCCAACAATGCGGATAACTGTGAACGATGGCTTCATGATGGACTAAAGCCTGATGCTCCATCAGCACCGCTATCACATGCTCATCCGCTTTCAGTACATTTTCACCTTCAAAAATGGGGGTTCCTTCAACAAAATTGCCATAACCATCAACCGGACAATCGACTTCTAAATCATATTTCAAACCCACCACATAATCTTCTTGACCATGACCCGGCGCGGTATGAACACAGCCCGTACCGGCATCCGTGGTGACATGATCGCCTAAAACAATCGGCACAATCCTCTCATAAAAAGGATGATTTAACCGAATTAATTCAAACTGATCGCCTCGACCATAAGCGATCACTTGATAGCTCTCAAAGCCCCACTTATCCATGGTATCTTTTAACAAGGCTTCGGCGACGAACAGTCTTTCCGGCCCCTGTTCACCTTGAACCTGTACCACTGAATATTCTAAATCCGGATGAATGGCCACAGCCTGGTTAGCCGGCAAGGTCCAAGGCGTGGTGGTCCAAATCACCACCGACAAGGGACCTTCTCCCAAATGAGATTCCAGATGATGACACCGTTCAAAAAAGGCCTTTTCATCCATGACATTAAATCGCACGGCTATAGCATGGGAACGTTTATTTTCATATTCCACTTCGGCTTCTGCTAAAGCAGAATGCCCGCCCACACTCCAATAAACCGGCTTAGTCCCTTTGACCAAATGGCCTTGTTCAATCAATTTTGCCAAGGCGCGTATTTCATTGGCTTCATATTGGTAATCTTTAGTAAGATAAGGTTGCTCCCAGTCAGCCATCACCCCCAAGCGTTGAAAATCAGCCATCTGCTGATCGACCTGAGTTTGCGCGTAATCACGACAGGCTTGACGGAAGGCTGTCGCATCAATTTTTTGCCCCACCTTGCCTTTTTTCTTTTCGACATTGAGCTCGATGGGTAATCCATGACAATCCCAACCCGGCACAAAAGGCGCATCATAACCACTCAACCCTTTGGATTTGACAATCATATCTTTTAAGACTTTATTGACCGCATGGCCAATATGAATATTGCCATTCGCATAAGGCGGGCCATCGTGCAAAATAAACTTTGGACGCCCTTTCATGGCTTTACGGACGGATTGATACAATTTTTGCTGCTGCCAAGCAGCGACTTGCTTGGGTTCCCGATTGGGCAAATTACCACGCATCGGAAAGTCTGTGTTTGGGAGGTTTAGCGTTTTTTTATAATCTGTGGTCATATCATTCACTTTTTCATCAAGTCAGGTTAAATTCTAAGAGACCTTTTTATCAGTGGGCGCGATAAAAAACTTTTACCATTTTCATGGGTGACGCCATCTCGTGCAAAGGTCTTTCTAATACAATCTTTTTTCGGCTAGGCGCTATCGCAAACCATGATGGCGCTGAGCCACCAACACATCTTTTTCGATTTGGGCTTTTAAAGCATCAAGCCCATCAAACTTCATTTCCGGACGAATAAATTCTAATATTTTAACGCCAATATGAGCACCATACACATCCTTTTGCCAGTTAAACAAATGCACCTCAACGGAAGGACGATGGCCATCTACGGTTGGACGAATACCAATATTGGCAATCCCCGGCCAATCGGTTTCCGCCAAACCGGAGACACAAACACTATAAACGCCTGTCAAGGGCATTTGAATGCGTTTTGGGTTGAGATTTAAAGTGCGAAAACCAATTTGGCGCCCCAGCTTTTTTCCATGAATCACTCGCCCTTGAAAGGCAAAAGGCGCCCCCAGCAACCGGCTGGCCGTTAACAAATCTTGTTGACTCAGCGCCTGACGAATTCGAGTACTACTGACTCTGTCATCATCCATTTGAAAAGTTGTCAAATCCTCAGTTTCAAACCCCAGTTGCAGGCCTTGCTGCTGCAAAAATCTAAAGTTACCTTGACGGTTTTTACCAAAACGAAAGTCATCTCCAACCACAATCTGCTTGATATTCAAACCTCGGTGCAGCACCGTTTGCACAAATTGTTCGGCCGTTAGATTAGCAAAAGCCGCGTTAAATCGACAGACCAGCACATAGTCAATCAATGTAGCCTGAAAAGCGGCCAGTTTTTCCCGCAAGTTCATCAACCGCACCGGAGCCTTCTGTGGCGAGAAATACTCTATCGGCAAGGGCTCAAATACCATAACCACGGAAGGCAGCTGCTTGTCCTTTGCTAATTGATGTACTTGGTTTAGGATTGCTCTATGTCCCAAATGGACGCCATCAAAATTACCGATGGTTAAAACACAACCTTGTGTAAAATCGGATTGGTGAGAGGCTAAATTATGTAAGCCGCGAATGAGTTTCATGGTTTCTAAGAATCAATTAAATGCTGAATTATAGCCTAAAATCAGCCAGGCCTGGTGGTTTTCAAGCTTGCTTGCGGGTAAACACCCAGTTTTGTTCAGACGATAAATCAGCGGCAAACTGATAGCCTTCCCAATCAAAATATTTTAATGCTTCAGGATCTGTCAACTGATTAACCGCAGCATAGCGAGCCATCAACCCACGCGCGCGTTTGGCATAAAAACTAATGATTTTATAGCGTCCATTTTTCCATTCTTTAAATTGCGGCGTCACCACTTTTGCTTGCAACAACTTAGGTTGAATGGCTTTAAAATATTCATTTGAGGCAAGGTTCACCACCCAACGGCCGGATGCTTCAGCCAGCTGTTGATTCAGCGCATCTGTTAGTTGCGACCCCCAAAAGGTATAAAGGTTTTTGCCTTTAGGCGTCTTTAAAGCGGTGCCCATCTCCAAGCGATAAGGCAAAATCGCATCCAGAGGTTTTAGAAGCCCATACAGCCCCGATAAAATCCGCAAATGGTTTTGACAATAATCCAATGCATCGCCCGCTAAGCTGGGCGCATCAATCCCTTGATAAACATCCCCTTTAAACAAAAACAGGGCTTGTTTGGCATGCATAGGGTCAAAGGGAAGTTGCCATTGTTGAAACCGCTCATAATTGAGCTCTGCCAATTTATCACTCAACCCCATCAGCATTTTAATATCAACCGGGCCAAACTGCTGTAACACAGAAATTAATTGTTTGGATTGCGTTAAAAACGCCGCTTGTGAAACGGGGACGGTTGATGGAGCCGGTGTTTCATCCAGTGCTTTGGCAGGAGAAATCAATAACAACATAATAACTCACAAACTGTCGGGGGTTAGTTGAACCGACTCCAAAAAGTGACGTAACTTGGTCACTTCTTCCTTATTGGCCAACTCATGGCCGTGATGGGGCAATCCAAGTGTTAACGCTTGATCCTTTATCAGAATATGCGCACGGTTGGCATTCGACACATCAATGGTTGCGCCATAATGTTCAAGGGCTGCGACCAACTTCTTCCAATCAATATTGCTGACCATCGGGTGTGCAAAGACTTTTTCTAATAACACTTTATGCTTATGACTCATATTTTTTCCTTTCACTAAAACAACTAAAACTGATTGACTTCTTCTAAACGTTCGGGCGTGCCAATATCATGCCAAACGCCTTGGTAGCAAACGCCGGTCACCTGTCCTTTTGCCATGGCTGCACGCAACAAAGGCGCTAATGGCCGAGCGCCGGGTGACAAGCCTTCAAACAAATGTGGATGTAACACACTGATCCCGGCAAAGGTTAGGTCACCTTGTGAGGTCACCCGCCCCGCTTCCAAACCAAAATCCCCTTGCGCTTTATAAGCAGGCGTCGCAACCAACACCAAATGCGCCAAACAGCCTGCTGCCAAGCGATGCTGGTGCAAATCTTGGAAATTAAAGTCAGTCAACACATCCCCATTCACCACCACAAAAGGTGTTTCACCATCCGTTAACAGCGGCAAAGCCTTTAAAATCCCCCCGGCGGTTTCCAAACCGGGAACCGCTTCAGGTGAATAGAGAATGTCAGCGCCATAAACGCTACCGGAACCGAGCTTTGCTTCAATTTGCTCGCCTAACCAGGCATGGTTAATGACCAATTGATGAATACCTGCGCGAACCAAAGCATCAATATGATACTCAATCAATGCCTTGCCTTTTACTGTCAATAAAGGCTTAGGCGTATGGTCGGTTAAGGGGCGCAAACGATTGCCCCGACCAGCGGCCAAAATCATCGCTTTCATGGCGACACCTTTTCGGCCTCAGCCAATCTTTCTAAAACTTTTGGCAAAATATCTTCTTCAACCCATTTTGCCAAAAACTGCGTTTCAGGATAGCATGCGGCAATCGAAACCAGGTAATCCAACGTTTTGGGAATATCGTGTAAATAGCCCGTTTTCCCATCCCGAATGGCTAAACGCGCAAAAATGCCTGCTGCTTTTAAATGGCGTTGCACCCCCATTAAATCCATGGCTTTGACAAACCCGGCCCATTCATCTTTTGCCAAAAGCCCTGCCTGAACGACTTGCAAAAAATATTGGCGCTGCCAATCTCTTACCTGCTCGGCCGGCCAGCTGATATAACAATCCCGCAATAAAGAAACCGCATCATAGG